>Ga0190344_1000058_pt1 | contig 71085 bp, 46 predicted proteins | sample 48721323_MG_FD_161662 | JGI IMG/M metagenome (GOLD analysis project Ga0190344, IMG submission 161662) | Hydrothermal vent microbial mat bacterial communities from Southern Trench, Guaymas Basin, Mexico - 4872-13-2-3_MG | ecosystem: Environmental > Aquatic > Marine > Hydrothermal vents >... | reverse complement strand
GCCCAACCAGAACTCTAGTTGCAACTCCTAATAGTTATCAACAGAGAGTGAAACATCTTGATTCTTGATCTATTTAGTTACCTTTTTGGCGAGAGGTAGGTAAGTATGACTAAGAAAAAAGAAGCTGTACGCAAGCCTCATCTACATCAAATCGAGGTCATACCCATGTTTTTAAGGTTTTTAAAGTGGAACATCGCGTTATCTTTTTTTTAAATAGGAGTCAGTACCATGAACATCAACAAGCATCAACAACGCGGTATGAGCGGTACGACGCTCATGTTTATCATCTTTATACTCATTTTTGTTTTGTGGATTTTCTTTAAACTGTTTCCGATCTACATGGAAAACATGAAAGTCGAAGATGCGTTGGAGAAAATCAAAGAAGAACAGAACGTGGCTCAAAAGATGGCACCTGAAATCCGACAGCTTTTTTTGGCACATTTGAGTGAAAAGGATGTCGAACTGTTTGACAATAAGAATGTCAAACAGCATCTCACCGTTAGACGCAATGAGGGAGTTGTCGAAATAACGGTGAAATATGAGCGAAGAGAACCGTTGATGGGCAATGTCTTTTTCCTTGTCGAATTTGAGAACAGTGTAGAAGTACCTTGAATCAAGATTATACCCGTTTATGCCAAGCGTTGGGTTACCGCTTTAAGCAAGAGGACTATTTAACCACCGCACTGACGCACCGCAGTGCGGGTACTCCCCACAATGAACGCTTGGAATTTTTAGGCGACGCGCTGCTCAGTTGTATTATGGCAGAGGCCCTGTTTGAGCGTTTTCCGGCCTCGCGTGAAGGTGAGTTGACACGTTTGCGTGCCAATTTAGTTAAACGAGATACATTGGTTAAAATCGCGCAACGCCTTGAATTAGGCCAATATCTGCGCCTTGGCGAGGGCGAATTAAAAACAGGGGGCGAAGGGCGAGCCTCAATTTTAGCCGATGGCGTGGAAGCCATTATTGGTGCCATTTATCGGGATAGCGGCATGCAAACGTGTCAATCAGTGGTTTTGCAACTTTGGGAAAAATCACTTTCTAATTTGTCATTGCGCCAAATCAAAGATCCAAAAACCCGTTTGCAAGAATATTTACAAGCCAAACAACAAGCGTTGCCGGTTTATCGGGTGTTAGCCATCGGCGGTACTCCCCACGCTCAGCAGTTTAAAGTGGAGTGTCTCGTGCCCGGCTTGCCTCAACCAACTTATGGCGGTGGCGAAAGCCGCCGTCGTGCCGAACAATCTGCCGCGGCTCAAGCTTTGGGGGTTTTAAATGTTGAGTGAAGGACACTGTGGCTATGTGGCTATCGTAGGTCGCCCAAATGTGGGCAAATCGACTTTGCTCAATCATTTGTTGGGGCAAAAACTTAGCATCACGTCGCGTAAACCGCAAACTACCCGCCATCGCCTTTTGGGCATTAAAACCGATGGCAATACCCAAATTATTTACGTGGATACGCCCGGGCTACATCGGCATCAACATAATGCCATGAATCGTTACCTCAATCGTGCGGCAACGAATAGCATGGAAGGTGTTGATGTGATTGTGTGGCTAGTAGAAGCGTTACAGTGGACAGAGGAAGATACTTATGTTAGTAAGACTCTTGTACAAACTGAAGTGCCGGTGATTTTGGGGGCGAATAAGATAGATAAAGTCTCAGACAAGACTGCTTTATTGCCTTATTTACAAGAAGTGGCAACCAAACGCGACTTTACCGATATTTTTCCCATATCGGCCCACAAAGGCCAAAATCTGGTTGAACTGGAAGCTAAAATCATAAGCCTACTGCCTATCAGCACGCCGTTATTTCCAGAAGATCAAATCACAGATCGCAGTGAACGCTTTTTATGTGCTGAGATAGTACGCGAGAAATTAGTTCGCCGTTTGGGTGCAGAATTGCCTTACCGCCTCACGGTACAAATTGAACATTTTGAAAGCAGGAAAGATTTGATTTCTATTAGCGCCCTGATTTGGGTAGAGCGTCAAGGACAAAAAGCCATTGTCATTGGTAAGAAAGGGCTGATGCTCAAAGCCGTCGGAGAAGAGGCTCGCAAGGACATGGAAACCATGCTAGAGTGCAAAGTTTTTTTGCAATTATGGGTAAAAGTCAAGGAAGGTTGGTGTGATAATGAACGTGCCTTGCGGCAGTTGGGATATTCTGAGGATTAGGTAATGGATGCAAATATCTCGCGATTAAATGAATGAACAAAGATGTCAGATCGATGATCGGAGAAACCTTATAAAATCACTTATCTGAATGAAAGACGTTTTTATAATTCATCGAAACTAAACCTGACAGGTTTTAAAAACCTGTCAGGTTTGGCTTTACCTATTACGGTGTTTTTGCCGAGTCATCGGCTGTAGGTGTTTCGTCTTGTGCTTGTGATTTATTCCTTTCCTCTGTCGAGGGCGGTTCAGTCGCAGTTTCAGCTTTGGGTTCTTGCAGAACGATTTTATCCTTATTTCGTTCTATGGTTTTTTTCCCTATCCCCGTCACCCGAAAGAGATCGAAGATGGACTTAAACGGCCCCTGTTGTTCACGAAATGCCACGATAGCTGCGGCCTTATTATAACCCACGCCTTGTAATTCCCGTGATAAAGTCATCACGTCAGCGGTATTGATGTTGACAACGTGAGGAATTTTTCGCTTGGGAATAATTTTTACATCTGATACGACAATATTGTCTCTATTCCCGTCAACCAGTTTTTGACTTATCCCATATACTTGAGTCAACTCATCGGCCGACTTAAACGCTCCATGTTGTTCACGAAATGCCACGATGGCGGCGGCTTTTTTCTCACCGACGCCATGTAACACTTGCGCCAAAGTCCACTTATTGGCCCTATTGATGTCCACCTTTCCAGTTTCGGCGGCTTGAGTCGTCAGTAGAAGAGCAACTATCGAGAGGCTCAACAGGAATAAGAATTGAGGAAGTCGATTCAAGGACATTTTTTAAACTCCATAGTCAGTTGGTCATTCTATAAAGGGTTCACTTATAGTAAACCATTCATTAACAATCATACTCAAAAATCATTTGCCTGAAGTGTCTAAAGGTTGTTTTTCTTTAAAAGAATCCCTATTTTTTTTCATCAAGCGGCCAGTCGGGGGTTCAGTACATAAGGTCTTTAATGGACTGACAATTCGGCGCTTTTTGCGTTTCCCCAAGCAAATAAGGATTGTACTTTGCTAATATCTGACAAATTGGCTCGATGGCCTTTGGTAGATTCACTTAACTGAAAGAGTGCTATTGTTAACGTTTGTTAACATAAGTGAATCGGTAGTATAGACGCTCGAACCAAGGGCTACGTCAAAGTTTGAACTCACTTTTTGATTATTAGAGTCTTTATTGTAAATTTTAGACGGTACGGCAAAAATTTATAAATTACTGTTTATTAAAGTCATTTTATAAAAAATAAATAAGTTATATCGGACTTTGACAAGGCCCGGCGCTCGAACCCAAGTTTATTGAATTCTCACCAATCAGTTTTAGAAAAAGGATTGGTGAGAAACTTGGCTTTGAATCATTCTCACAAGGGGTTAAAAACTGTTCACCATTTTATGCTTATCACCTATCAGTTCAAAAAAACGCCTGAGTGAGTACAACTAAACTGATAGCTGGGCACTCTTTGGCACTCGCCTCTCCTTGCTTCTTGGCTTTGAGCGGTTCCTTGTGCCTTGTTCTTTGCCCTTTGTGTCTTTGGGGGATGTAGTGTTTTGTGGTTGAGATTGAGTGGCATCTGTCGGCTTGTCAGTTTCTTCGTCGGACACTCGGATTTTATCCTTGTTCTTTTCAAACGTTTTTTTCCCAATCCCTTTTACCTTCTTTATGTCAGCCGGCTTTTTAAACGGGCCGTTCTTTTTCCGGTAAACCACAATGGCCTTCGCCTTTTTTGGGCCTACGCCTTTTAGCAACCGTGCCAATGTTTTTTGATCGGCGGTATTGATGTTGACCGTTTTGACAGCGGCTGTTTTGGTGTCTGTCTGATTGGCAGTGGGTTTGGTAGTTGTGTCAGCCTGCGCGAACGGCAGAAGCGTCATTGATAAAGCCAAAACCCAAAAAAGAAAATATTTTTTAGCAATGGATTTCAATCAAAATCTCCTTATGAGTTGATAGTCAATCTGAGGAAGAGTTATTAAAGGTGAATACGATAACACTTTTTGCCTGTCAAGCAAATCCTTTGATGGCCCTTAAACTTCCGAAGTTTTTAAAACATCGGAGGCCTTAACGACTTATCTTATTGATTCTACTAAACTAACTTGCTTTTACGTGTCGGTTCGGCCCCGCCTCTGAACAATTAATGGCAGCGGCACGACAGGCATATTCTAAACTAGATGTTAAAAGGTTATCTGACATCGCCTTGAGAGTTTCCCGCCTCGCTAAAATCCCATGCTCAAAAAGATAGGAAAGCACCGCTGCCAGTAAATCGTTTGCCGTGAAAATAGCATTAATCCATTGAAAATAGGACTGACGTATTGACAAAATAAGTTTACTTAGTATTTTTCAGTTAGTTCGCTATAGTTTTTCAGATTAATATCGTCAGTAAATCGAAAACCGTAGGGGGCCGGCAAGCGGGCCGCAATGAATGTGGTTTTTCCTCTGAGTGCTCGCCCGCTTACTCACCTTTTCATAGAATTTAACCATCAATATTTAATGGAATTTCGATCTGCTGATAGTTGAAAACCTCCGAGTAAGGCATACTCGGAGGTTTTTAGCCACCACTCGATGATCATGTTTTCCACTATCGCCAGTAGCGAGGGCTTCATGGCATCGATCTACTGTATGTATCCGGGCACTACGAAAACTAAACTTAGGGTTAGTCTCAGTAGTTGAGAACGGCCCCTTTAAGGCGAACAATCGCCTATTACTAACCGGCCACCAAAGGCGAGCACCTACTACTAACTGGCCCACAAAAGGCGAGCAATCGCCTACTACTAACCGGCCCACAAAAGGCGAGCAATTATTTTTAGCATCATTCTCAACTACTGAGTCTGCTTTAGCAGACAGTAGATCGATGCTTGGGGATTGCTCCAATGCCATTGCCGTTAAGTAACAAAACACCTACAAAAAGTCTCTCCCTTAAAGCGCGACAGAGGGCCATAACTTGATTTTCAAACATAGAGTGATGGCCTTACAAATCTGTCAGTCCAAAAACAGGCAAAAATATAGTCGGCCCAAAAATATTGATAACTATTGATATTGGCTGGACATTATCTCAAAAAAATTGACATTTTTTTATTTTTAAAGTAGCGTTATAAACGCTTGAGGTGGTTAGCCTTCCACGTCAAAAAAATGGACTCTCAAGCATTCAAGTAACCCTAAGCTCTCATTAGGCGAGGGGATAAAGGGCTGATACTCCCTTATTCAGAATTGTTGAAAGACATACTCCATTTAGTATGCCTGTCAATAATTGTCAATAAAATTGTTATCTAGGTATACTCAAGATGGGAACACTTTTTGAGAAAAAAAATAATTAGAATCCCCAACGGGGAGAGATTAATAACGTGAGTTCTATTTATTTTTCAATAATTTAGATAAATTTTAACGATATCAATTGGTTGAAAATAAGTCGTTGATTAAAAATTATTTTTTGACAAGTAAACCCTTAACTTTAATACGTTAATAACCCTCTAATTGTGGGCCATCGAGTGGAATGAGCCAGTCAAGTTTTTTTAACTTATTGAGTTAAAATGAATTATTAATAACTATTTGATATAATTAACAATTATGTAAGTCACTGAGATTTCAAGTAGAACTCACGTTAATAATACGCCTTATATATTAACCCGTCATAAAAATCCAAGTTTTGCGTCGTTTGGATTTGGACGGATTATCAGGTATTTTACTGTTCCGCTACAATGGGGGTGATTTCTTCTGAAACGCTTGCCTTATGAGATTTGGCAGCCCGGCGTGTTAGTTCGGTGCCCCAATAACAGGTTAATGGCTCAATTGGCTTGCTGCTAAAGCGCTCGAATAATACCCATTTTGAATTGAAAAGCCTGTTATGAGAAACCCAGTTTTTCCAAAACGGGACGTTTCTTTTTTAAACATAAAATGAAATTCAACTCAAAATTGGTATTAACTGTTGTTGAGGTTCATCGCCACTCAAGGCACTTTTCACTTCTTTGAACTGTTGTTTGGGACTGAATCTTTTAATACGTGATGGTTGAACGTTATCGGCCGGTGTCGATACCTGATTTGGACGAAATTGGCCTTGGTGATGTCTTAGCCAGTAGGCAGCAACACCGCCAAGCAAAGCCAGTTGAATCAACATGAGAAATCCTTACTACAATTGGGTAGTCAATTTTGCTATCGGATAATCCGGTTCCTGTACCGTGATAGCCAAACAGGAACCGGTTCGGCAGAGTCATTGTTTTGTAATACAAACCTCACCTGAAACAATAGGATTGCAGTTCACCGCGTCGCCGTATATCTAAGGTTGCACAATGAAAACCGCCGATGAAGGGATAATAATCTTCAAAAGCACAGGGAATGGGGTGAAACCCCCACTGCTTTAGCGCACGAATCAAAGGTTCCTGACGTTCTTCCACCACAATTCGTTGTTCGTCCAGCATCAAGGTGTTGATGCTGATCCAATCGCTCATCATACGTGGACGTGTTTTATAAGGCACCGGTTCAGGTGCAATCAAGACTTCCCAGGTTTTGAAAAATTCCGGTAGCTTATTGACATCGGTAAAGCTAGGATTGACTAGCACTTTATCTGGTGCCAGTGGCATCAAGGTGGTGTCAATATGTGCTGGTTTTGGATCAAGACTTTGGATTAAATGAATTTGGTAGTCATCCCCGAGGTGGTGTTGCAGCCAGTCAACCCCGGATTGATTGGTAACATGGCTGAGTTGCCCAATGATATCACGCCCACAGCGGACAAAATCTGCGGCATCGAAAACCGGCTCAAATTCGGTCAGCACATAAGGCGTGGATGAATCCGCAGCGGCGTAATCCGGGTTATACAGTTCGTCCAGCAACAAGGGTTTGGGTGCCGATACCCAGCGTGCCCCATTTTTAGCATATTCTTTAAATAAACTGCGGTAAGCCCGCGCTTCAAAATAACGTGAACGCGAACTCATTGGTGCTTCAATAATTTGATCACCGATAATGAGAAAAGGATCGCGGGGATTGGTGGCGCAAAATCCCCCCGTCGTTTTCCAATCTGGTGTGGCAAATTCCCGTTCATGCTCGACTTCTTCAATGCGCCGCACGATGACACCTTCTGCTTCAAGAATATGAATGAAACGATCCATCGCTTGGCTGGCAGCTTCGACATAAGTCTGTGGATAAGGTTGGTAAAGTTTCAAATACTGTTCTATTTCAGCTAATTCTGTTGTACTGTATACGAGTTTATCTACGGGATCCCAGAAAGAGACAAAGGCATTTTCAGGGTTACTCACAATGACTTCTTCCAGTAGTTCCCATTCAGTAAAACTGTTTACCACGGGTGCTTCCTTTCCTGAATTTGTTTTTTCTTGAGTCATTCTAATTCCATTGAAATTGGGTATAAGTGCATGGACATAATTAGTGGGGTATTATAAACTAAGTTTTTTGAAGAAACTTGGTTTCTTCCAACCACATTTATTGACCACATTTGTCCACGCACTTTAAAAAAAGGCAAGAGACACCTTGAACGCCTAAACCATTGACGGTGCATCCAAAAAGCCACATTTTCTAAAATAGGAAAAGTAGAGATCAAGTAATTTTGTATCGACAGGGGAACAAACGATGTCAGTCCCTGTTAATCCTTCAATCGTATTTTGACAATCAAACTCTGGCTCCTTGATGGATTCAAAATCCTCTTGAGGAAACGAAGACAAAAGCGGGTACAAAGCATTTTCCTCATGACGGCTCAGTTCAGTTCGCCATTGGGCGTATGAAGTCTGTTCAAGTCGATAGCCCAAAGAACCAAGCCAGTTGAAGATTTCTCCCATGAAAATAGGGCGGGGATTCACTAAATGAATATTTTTACGTCCAAGATTTATCACAGACTCCTTCCTCAATTGACGAGGGTTGTTCTCCAGTCTAGTGCGGGATCGCTCCAGTTTCCGTACAACCCAAAAGTCAAAGAAATCCGATTTTTTTGAAATATCGGATTGGAAAGTGGTACTGGATATTTCCGCTTTACGGCACTAGTACAACTAATTGCGCGGATAAACGAATTAGCGGCCACTACTTAGTACAACTCATTGCGCGGATAAACGAATTAGCGGCCACCAAGTGCGGGATCGCTCCAGTTTCCGTACCACCCAAAAGTCAAAGAAATCCGATTTTTTTGAAAAATCGGATTGGAAAGTGGTTTGGATATTTCCGCTTTACGGCACTAGTACAGTAAGGCGGAAGTTTCCATACCACCCTAACGCCAACGGCTAAAGCCGTTGTCTAAAAGCGAAAGTAGGCTAAAGCCTCAATGCCACACAGTTTGCGGAATTAGAAAGAAATAATCCCCCCCGCCTTTGGTAAAGCCGTCGTCTAATAGCTGAAGTGCCCTAAAGGGCACTGAAGACTCAATGCCATATCGTGTGCTTATGAAAAAATCAGGAATTTACCAGTCCCCTTTAGGGGACTTTAGCTTTGAGACAACGGCTTTACCAAAGGCTCTTTCTCGTTTATTTCTTAACTTAATGGCATTGAGGCTAAAGCCTACTGAGCTTCTTGCAGTGCCCTGATACGTACTTTAGCTTTCAGTGTTGGCTGTGGGTGGTATGGATATTTCCGCCCTCCTGCACTACTCTCTTTTTTTGAACTCCAATATTTATCGATGATGCTTTCCTCAATTGACTCAAGTTGCGTTCCAGTCTAGTCCCTTTTTTTTACTTACGTCCAAAATTTATCACAGACTCCTTCCTCAATTGACGAGGGTTGTTCTCCAGTCTAGTCTTTTGATGTGCAAGATTTATCACAGACGCCTTCCTTAATTGACTCAAGTTGCGTTCCAGTTCAGTCCTTTGTCGAAAGGTTTAAAAGCCGATATTTGTGTCAGCGTTTTTTGTCGATAAAAAATACGAGCGGTTTCAAGCGTCAATATGGCCCCCAATTTTTGAGGTTTGCTCACTAATCCAGTCCTTTGTCGAAAGGTTTAAAAGCCGATATTTGTGGTCGCGTTTTTTGTCGATAAAAAATACGAGCGGTTTCAAGCGTCAACATGGCCCTCAATTGACGAGGGTTGTTCGCCAGTCTAGTCCTTTGTCGAAAACTTATCCTGCCGATATTTGTGGCACCGTTTTTTGTTGAGAAAAAAATACGTGCGGTTTCAAGCGTCAATATGGCCCCCAATTTTTGAGGTTTGCTCACTAATCTAGTACAGGAGGGCGGAAATATCCAGACCACCCCTCAGCCAACAGCATTTTAGGCTAAAGTTTCGCTCCGCGAAACTTTAGCCTAAACCGTTGTCTTTACGCTTTCGTACCCTTAAGGGTACTAAAAATCCAACTATTGGGTAGTCCCTTTAGGGACAGTAGCTCAGCGCTAAAAGCGTTAGGAGGCGGGGGCCGACTGAAGAACCAACTACTTATAGTGCCTTGATACGTCACGATAGCTTTCAGACAAACTACGTTCTTCGCTACGCGAGATAACGGCTTTAGCTGTTGGCTGGTGGTACGGGAATTTCCGCTCTCCTGCACTATAGATGTTCAGATAAATAATTTCACAAACCCCTGGTTTATCTCGCTCCGCTACCCCAGGTTTTCTTAAGGCTATTATCTCGCGTAGCGAATTACTGCGTTTCATATTCAACCCCTATCGGGGTTGGGGCCCTCATCGGCCCTTCCCCAGGTTGCACCTGGGGCTATTCAAATTCAACCCCTATCGGGGTTGTTGCCCTTTTATGAAATTATTTATCTGAAACACTATAGTAGTGTGGCTATGGAGAGAGGAGTCTATTATTTTGTCGCCAAGCATAGAATGACAGTAAAAATTAAATTTCTTGTCCAGGCCGATTTCCATAATAGGATGACGGGGAAAATTTTGGTTTTTTTTTGAGGTAAAGCTAAAAAAAGAAATGGCATGATACCAAGCTTTTCCGTTGATTCTTATGATTAACTATTGATTATAAGAGACGATTTAAAAATAGAGGCCTATTGGCCGACAATGTATAGAACACTTTTTGGCCTGTCTCGTCTCCTAGGGAGACAGGCCGCCCAAATTTTTAATTGTTAATCATTATTCTCTAACTGATTATTTTAACAGACAAATTTTAAGTTTTATTAAAAATGACGGCACTTATGACGATTTAATGGTATTACCTGTTATAATATTAATCCCTATTTTTAGTAAGACTATTACCAAAATACGCGGCTTTATGAGGGTAGCTTTTTTGACTATAAATACCTAATTTCATTAAAAATAACGCTATTTATTAATTATTAACAATAAACGCTCATTTAAATCACTTAAATTTAGATTTATTAGAAAATTTACGGGGGTTATATTTTTGAAATGTTGTTTATTTAGATAACACAACTTGTTGTTAAATTTAGAAATTTTAATAGTTATTAGAGCAGAAAGGCCGTTAAATCATCAAGGCAGGAGTCAGTTTGGGAGTCGTCCAAACGTCAGGAAGGAATCGTCCAAACTAACGTTTGGCAGGAGTTAGTTTGGCAACGCCCTTAAATCCGTCCGAAGGCAGTCGTCCAAAGGAAGGCAGCGTACCACCGCCATGAGCGGTTCCTCTGCGCTAAAAGCGGGGGTTGGTTAAAACTAACTAACTCAATGCCCTGATACGTACTTAAGCTTTTAGACAAACGCAGCTTGTGTGCTTACGCGAGATAACAGTCGGAAGCGGTTGGCTGTAGATGGTATGGAAACTTCCGCTCTCCTGCACTAGTCCTTTGTTGAAAACTTTAAAAGCCGATATTTGTGGCACTTTTTGACCAAAAATACGAGCGGTTTCAAGCGTCAATATGGCTCCCAATTTTTGAGGTTTGCTCACTAATCTAGTCCTTTGTCGAAAACTTTAAAAGCCGATATTTGTGGCCGCATTTTTTGTCGATAAAAAATACGAGCGGTTTCAAGCGTCAATATGGCCCCCAATTGATGAGGTTTGCTCACTAATCTAGTCCTTTGTCGAAAGGTTTAAAAGCCGATATTTGTGGCCGCATTTTTTGTCGATAAAAAATACGAGCGGTTTCAAGCGTCAATATGGCCCCCAATTGATGAGGGTTTGTTCACCAATCCAGTCCTTTGTCGAAAACTTATCCTGCCGATATTTGTGGCAGCGTTTTTTGTTGAGAAAAAAATACGTGCGGTTTCAAACGTCAACATGGCCCTCAATTGACGAGGGTTGCTCCCCTGTCCAGTTCTTTGTCGAAAAAAAACCAAGTGGCCGATACTTGTGGCACTCTCACAGAAAATCTGATCACTTTCAAACGTCAACATGGCCCCCAATTGACGAGGGTTGTTCGCCAGTCTAGTCCTTTGTCGAAAACTTATCCTGCCGATATTTGTGGCACCGTTTTTTTTGACAAAAAATACGAGCGGTTTCAAGCGTCAATATGGCCCCCAATTGACGAGGGTTGTTCTCCAGTCTAGTCCTTTGTCGAAAACTTATCCTGCCGATATTTGTGGCAGCGTTTTTTGTTGATAAAAAATACGAGCGGTTTCAAGCGTCAATATGGCCCCCAATTGATGAGGTTTGCTCACTAATCTAGTCCTTTGTCGAAAGGTTTAAAAGCCGATATTTGTGGCCGCATTTTTTGTCGATAAAAAATACGAGCGGTTTCAAGCGTCAATATGGCCCCCAATTGATGAGGGTTTGTTCACCAATCCAGTCCTTTGTCGAAAACTTATCCTGCCGATATTTGTGGCAGCGTTTTTTGTTGAGAAAAAAATACGTGCGGTTTCAAACGTCAACATGGCCCTCAATTGATGAGGGTTGTTCGCCTGTTTAGTCCTTTTTTTGATGTCCAAGATAAATCTTGGACTCCTTCCTCAATTGACGAGGGTTGTTCCCTAATCTAACTCGCTTTGACGTGCTTGCTCGGCCCCGCCTCTGAACAATTAATGGCAGCGGCACGACAGGCATATTCCAAACAGGCCCTTAAAACCGTCTCCGACACCACCTTGAGAGTTTCTCGCCCCGCTAAAATACCACGCTCAAAAAGATAGGACAGCACCGCTGCCAGAAAATCGTTTGCCGTGAAAATAGCATTAATCCATTGAAAATAGGACTGAGGTATTGACAAAATAAGTTGACTTAGTATTCAGTTAGTTACCTAGAAAAGGCCGACGCCTTTCAGCAAAGTTATACTCAACGTGGTCATAAGGCAGGATTTTTATGACGGGTTATTAATATATAAGGTGTATTATTAAAGCCAGGTAGTTACACTGGCTATATTAATCTCGCCCCGTTGGGGCTTGCCAGGTAGGTACACTGGAATTTTTGTTTCTCAAAAAGTTTGTTCCCATTTTGAGTATACAAACTGACTACTACAATCTTATAGATTAAGTCGCTGAAGCGACTACTACAAACACTACTACAAACACTACTACAAACTGACTACGAAAAACTTATGGATTAAGTCGCTAAAGCGACTACTACAAACACTACTACAAACACTACTACAAACTGACAACGGTTGGCGCTTGAGGCGTTTTGCAAGTTTTTTATTTCGCTCCATCTCTCAACAAATCCTTGTCACCCATTTCACAAATCAGCCGCTCAGGAAAATCGCGGCCCCACCGAGTAGAAAAGACTAAGTAATCACCTTGCTGACGAGGCTTATCACGAAAATAGCTGTTCACTTGGCACAAGACGGTACCCTGAAATTGACCATCGTCAAAGTGGCATTCCTCCAAAATCACGGCATGACACTTTAAAGAGCGTACCTTACCAAAAAAACGTTTCCACCAATTCGGCTTCTCACGCTTCATCTTTACCGTTAAATCAATCTGAAAAGGGGCCGCGAGTAACCAGTCTTTGAGGGGCCATAATTCATATTGGAAATAATTTACAAATCGCCCATCTTTGAAATAACCATAATCCCGCTCTTCCGCAGACAAAGGTTGTTGGTATGTCACGTTAATCTTGTTAACCCCAGCATGCACCGCGGCCTTAAAACTCGCCCGATATAATATTTTATCTCTAAACCGGCCCGGCAAAACATCTTTTTCACGAATATCAACGGGCTGAGATGGCACCGTTTGCACGGCTACCGGCGCGGCACCAACATGGACTGATATCTGCTCATTAGTAGGTAGGATGAATTCTAAAGTGAGCTCCTTTGCGGTTTTTGCCGCAATCTCATAAACAGCACTTACTTCACATTCATTCTGGCTACAAAGAAAAAAGAGCGATTCTTTCAAAACGGTCAAATCAGACTGAGGTTTGTATAACGCCGACGACGGCGGCTGAAAAAATTCTATCGGGCCGCGAAGGTTGGCAAACGCCGGCCCGCTCGCGACGAGCAATGATGCCAAAAGCTTATTTATTTTCATCAAGTTAAGAACTGGTTCGTTTTGTATTGGACAGTTATTCTTTTTTCAGAAGGCTTGAGTTTGTACTAATGAAAAATGAAAGTACAACTAATTGCGCGGATAAACGAATTAGCTGTCACTTAGTACAACTAATTGCGCGGATAAACGAATTAGCGGCCACTTAGTACAACTCGCGGATAAAGGAATTAGCTACCACTTAGTACAACTCGCGGATAAACGAATTAGCGGCCACTTAGTACAACTCGCGGATAAACGAATTAGCGGCCACTTAGTACAATACAACTAATTGCGCGGATAAACGAATTAGCGGCCACTTAGTACAAATCGCGGATAAAGGAATTAGCTGCCACTTAGTACAACTCGCGGATAAACGAATTAGCGGCCACTTAGTACAACTAATTGCGCGGATAAACGAATTAGCTGTCACTTAGTACAACTAATTACGCGGATAAACGAATTAGCGGCCACCTAGTACAAATCGCGGATAAACGAATTAGCTGCCACTTAGTATAACTAATTGATTGCGCGGATAAACGAATTAGCGGCCACTTAGTACAACTCGCGGATAAACGAATTAGCGGCCACTTAGTACAAATCGCGGATAAACGAATTAGCGGCCACTTAGTATAACTAATTGATTGCGCGGATAAACGAATTAGCTGTCACTTAGTACAACTAATTGCGCGGATAGATAAACGAATTAGCGGCCACTTAGTATAACTAATTGATTGCGCGGATAAACGAATTAGCTGTCACTTAGTACAACTAATTGCGCGGATAGATAAACGAATTAGCGGCCACTTAGTATAACTAATTGATTGCGCGGATAAACGAATTAGCTGCCACTTAGTACAACTCGCGGATAAACGAATTAGCTGTCACTTAGTACAACTAATTGCGCGGATAAACGAATTAGCGGCCACTTAGTGCGGGATCGCTCCAGTTTCCGTACCAGCCAAAAGTCAAATAAATCCGATTTTTTGAAAAATCGGCTTTCTCAGTGGTAAAACGGCTGACTGAAAACGGCTGACTGAAAACGGCTGACTGAAAACTGATCACTGTTCACTGAGAACTGACGGCATAAACGCGCCCGAACTAAAAATGCCATAAGCTATCCAAGCGACGATCAAGGCGTAGACAATTCGCGGTATCCATTCGGCCAACATTTTGTTGTGCATCGCAATGTTTTCTGATTCTAACTTGGTATAGTGTAGCATCATATGAGCCAAATCACCGGCCTCTTCTCCGACTAAAACGAGTTGAACTGCGGCCGGATTAACGCCTTCCACTTGTGAGAAGGCCTCTGCTAAAGTTTCGCCTTTCTGTAAACGAGGACTTATTTTTTGTAGTCGTTTGCGTAAAATGGTGTTTTCCACCACATTATAAGTTATGGGCAGCGCCTCAAAGATAGGTAAGCCGGCTTGCAGCATCAAGCCCAATGATCTGACAAAATCCCGCAAACTCCGCCGCACATACCAACGGCCAAAGTACGGCGTATTTATTTCTATTTTATCCCATAAGCGCCCGAAGGGCCGTAAAAAACCATGACGCGCCCATCGAGGCAAATGCAAAAGCACAAAAACGAGTAATGCTAATTGGATAATCAAACCCACCGTTGCGCCCAAATACGCTATGGCGGTCATTTTTCCCAATACTAAGGCGGGAACGGGTTGGATAAAGATCGCTAACAGTAAAACCGTCACGGGCAAAAACAGACGCGATTTGATTTGTCGCGCTTGTCGCGCTTTTTCTTCGTAAAACTGCGCCAATTGCCGAAAAACTTCGGCGTTAGTGCCTCCCGCCTCTGCCACTTTAACGAGCGCGGCATCTAAACCGATAAATAAGCCCGCTCGTGTTCCAGCTTCTGAGAGTGTTTTCCCGCGTTTAAGAAAGTTCAACGCGACTTTTGCCCGTTTACCGGTATCGCCACTGCTTTGAACCAGTAGCGTCATCGCCCTTTGTATTGGGATACCGGAATCCTCCAACCGGGCGAGTTGTAAGTAAAGGTTAGCTAAATCTTGGGCGGGTAGTGGTTTGCGCTGTGATTTTTTAATGTTTGTCATTTTTTTAGTAATGTTCGTACCTAACCGCACGTAAATATTTATAAAAATAAGACACTTAAAGAGTTAAGTGCCCAGAGTCGCTTTTTTAAGCGCATGGAAAATGTCTTTGGCTGGCATGATTGTTTCTCTTTGAATTGAGTACAATAGTACAGCGAATTACGCGGATAAACGAATTTGTTGTACTAGATACCCGTTAATTGATTGAATTGAGTACAACGAATTACGCGGATAAACGAATTTGTTGTGCTGGATACCCGTTAATTAATTAATTGAGTACAGCGAATTACGCGGATAAACGAATTTGTTGTGCTGGATACCCGTTAATTAATTAATTGAGTACAGCGAATTACGCGGATAAAGGAATTCTTTGTACTGGATACCCGTTAATTGATTGAATTGAGTACAACGAATTACGCGGATAAACGAATTTGTTGTGCTGGATACCCGTTAATTAATTAATTGAGTACAGCGAATTACGCGGATAAACGAATTTGTTGTGCTGGATACCCGTTAATTAATTAATTGAGTACAGCGAATTACGCGGATAAAGGAATTCTTTGTACTGGATACCCGTTAATTGATTGAATTGAGTACAACGAATTACGCGGATAAACGAATTTGTTGTGCTGGATACCCGTTAATTAATTAATTGAGTACAACGAATTACGCGGATAAACGAATTTTTTGTACTGGATACCCGTTAATTGATTGAATTGAGTACAACGAATTACGCGGATAAACGAATTCGTTGTACTTGATACCCGTTAATTGATTGAATTGAGTACAGCGAATTACGCGGATAAACGAATTCGTTGTGCTAGATACCCGTTAATTGAATTGAGTACAGCGAATTACGCGGATAAAGGAATTTTTTGTGCTGGATACCCGTTAATTAATTAATTGAGTACAACGAATTACGCGGATAAAGGAATTCGTTGTACTAGATACCCGTTAATTGATTGAATTGAGTACAACGAATTACGCGGATAAAGGAATTTTTTGTGCTGGATACCCGTTAATTAATTAATTGAGTACAGCGAATTACGCGGATAAACGAATTCTTTGTACTGGATACCCGTTAATTGATTGAATTGAGTACAACGACACAAGCGCGGATAAACGAATTACGGGGATAAACGAATTCGTTGTACTAGATACCCGTTAATTGAGTATAACGAAAGTAGTTGGTGCGTTATGTAATTACGATAACGTGCCCGACACTCGTGGGCATGATTGTCTCTCTAGTTAGTACAGCGAATTGAGTACAACTAATTACGGAGATAAACGAATTCGTTGTACTTGATACCCGTTAATTGATTGAATTGAGTACAACGAATTACGCGGATAAACGAATTGGCGTTCCAGAACGAAGTTTCTTTGTACTAGATACCCGTTAATTGATTGAATTGAGTACAACGAATTACGCGGATAAATGAATTCGTTGTATTAGATACCCGTTAATTGATTGAATTGAGTACAGCGAATTACGCGGATAAACGAATTCGTTGTACTAGATACCCGTTAATTGAGTACAACGAAAGTAGTTGGTGCGTTATGCAATTACGATAATGCGCCTGACACTCGTGGGCATGATTGTCTCTCTAGTTAGTACAACGAATTGAGTACAACTCATTACGGGGATAAACGAATTCGTTGTACTAGTGCAGGATCGCTCCAATCTCCATACCACCCGCCATGAGCGGTTCCTCTGCGCTAAAAAAGTCCCCTAAAGGGGACTACCCAATAGTTGGACTTTTAGTGCCCTTTAGGGTACTTGAGATGTAAGACAACTGCTTTAGCTGTTGGCTGAGGTGGTACGGGAACTTCCGCTTTCCGGCACTAGATACTCGTTAATTGAGTACAACGAAAGTAGTTGATGCGTTATGCAATTACGATAATGCATAACACACTTGCTGGCATGATTGTCTCTCAAGTACACCTGTTTACAAATTCTTCCCTCCCTTGACGCGCCCTACCTTCGTTGGTGTACGAATCATGAAGGGGGGAGGAATTTACGAACATATGTACTACAAGGATTTGATTAAAGCCGGGGATTTCTCCTTGGGATTACCCAATCCTTGTCGTTTGTAAGGCCAGACTTTAATTTGAAACCTTCCAAACGGTTTTATGGCCCTCAAACCGGCACCCAATAGCCATAGAAAAACAAGGGTTAAAATGACTCCAAATAACTACAAGGATTGAATATAAGCAAGGATTTCTCCTTGGGATTACCCAATCCTTGTCGTTTGTAAGGCCATACTTTAATTTGAAACCTTCCAAACGGTTTTATGGCCCTCAAACCAGCGTAAATATCCATATAAATATAAGGGTAAAAATGACTCCAAATAACTACAAGGATTGAATATAAGCAAGGATTTCTCCTTGGGATTACCCAATCCTTGTCGTTTGTAAGGCCAGACTTTAATTTGAAACCTTCCAAACGGTTTTATGGCCCTCAAACCGGCACCCAATAGCCATACAAAAACAATGGTTAAACTGATTCCAAATAACTACAAGGGTTGGATATAAGCTGGGATTTCTCCTTGATTATTTGTACTCAATCCTTGTCGTTTGTAAGGCCATAGTTTAGTTTAAGTAAGTAAAAACACCTATAAAAAGTATAAATAATGAAGCGCGACAGAGGGCAATTGATAACTGAATTTGAAAACCTCCAAAATCTTTTATGGCCCTCAAAAGATCTCGTCCAAAAACCTGCCAAAATCTAGGTAAATAACAGGGGCCCGCGTCTCACTACTCTGCCAAACTTCAGTCGGACGACACGGAAGGAAGGAGGATGTTTGCGTGAGGCGATAAATCGCCTACTACAAACGGGTGGTTGTTTAACGCCAGTGAGTTGCGCTAGATGTGCCTGAATTATTCGATTGAGGCTATGTGTTTTTACGGTATTCACGCACTATTTCTACGATTTGTACTTGATATGATTTATACCATTTAGCACGTCCAAACTCTTGAGCTACCATATGCTTTGCTTCTTGTTTCCATTGTTTAATTTGTTCTTGGTTTTGCCAATATGAGATTGCAATCTCTTTTGTTCCTTCAGTTGCTGAGGTGAAGTCTACGCAACCATATTTATTGATTGCTAACTCTCTCAGTTGCATTGCCATTTCATAATAGGCTTTATCTAATTCATTAATTTCTGCTTTGAATATTACAGCGTACATGTCTGATACCCGTTAATTGATTGAATTGAGTACAGCGAATTAATTGAGTACAAGTACAGCGAATTACGCGGATAAACGAATTTGTTGTATTAGATACCCGTTAATTGAGTACAGCGAATTAATTAATTGAGTACAGCGAATTACGCGGATAAACGAATTTGTTGTATTAGATACCCGTTAATTGAGTACAGCGAATTAATTGAGTACAAGTACAGCGAATTACGCGGATAAACGAATTTGTTGTATTAGATACCCGTTAATTGATTGAATTGAGTACAACGAATTGCGCGGATAAACGAATTGGCGTTCCTTCACTGCGTTTCGTTGGGCGCATTTCTATTTTCACGCTCACTTTACCCCGAAGGGGTAAAATCGCGCCAACCCCGATAGGGGTTGAATATGAATAGCCACAGGTGGAACCTGTGGGTTTTGCGTCAGAAGACACGCCAACCCCGATAGGGGTTGAATGTGAAACGCAGTAATTCGCTACGCGAGATAATAGCTTTAGTGGAACCTGTGGTAAAGTGTAGTATAGCCAAGCGGGAAAATAGAAATGCACCCGTTTCGTTGTGCTAGATACCCGTTAATTGATTGAATTGAGTACAGCGAATTAATTGAGTACAGCGAATTACGCGGATAAACGAATTCTTTGTACTGGATACCCGTTAATTGATTGAATTGAGTACAACGAATTGCGCGGATAAACGAATTGGCGTTCCTTCACTGCGTTTCGTTGGGCGCATTTCTATTTTCACGCTCACTTTACCCCGAAGGGGTAAAATCGCGCCAACCCCGATAGGGGTTGAATATGAATAGCCACAGGTGGAACCTGTGGGTTTTGCGTCAGAAGACACGCCAACCCCGATAGGGGTTGAATGTGAAACGCAGTAATTCGCTACGCGAGATAATAGCTTTAGTGGAACCTGTGGTAAAGTGTAGTATAGCCAAGCGGGAAAATAGAAATGCACCCGTTTCGTTGTGCTAGATACCCGTTAATTGATTGAATTGAGTACAGCGAATTAATTGAGTACAGCGAATTAATTGAGTACAGCGAATTACGTGGATAAACGAATTGAGTACTTAGTACTTTGATTAGGAAATAATGATAACAAGAGCAATTGGAGTCATTACACCTCAAATTAATTAATCATTTGTTAATTCGTTTATCCGCGTAATTCGTTGTACTAGATATCCGTTAATTGAGTATAACGAAAGTAGTTGGTGCGTTATGCAATTACGATAACGCGCCCGATACTCGTGGGCATGATTGTCTTTCTAGTTAGTGCTGCGAATTGAGTACAGCGACACAAGCGGGGCGAACCGAATTGAGTTGTTAATTCGTTTATCCGCGTAATTCGTTGTACTAGATATCCGTTAATTGAGTACAACGAAAGTAGTTGGTGCGTTATGCAATTATGATAACGCGCCCGATATTCGTGGGCATGATTGTCTTTCTAGTTAGTACAGCGAATTGAGTACAGCGAATTACGTGGATAAACGAATTGAGTACTTAGTATTTTGATTAAGAAATAATGATAACAAGAGCAACTGGAGTGAGTCATTACACCTCAAATTAATCATTTGTTAATTCGTTTATCCGCGTAATTCGTTGTACTAGATAAGATAGTAGATACTGCTACACCAAAGTAGTCGGTGCGTTATGCAACGACACAGCGCCCGACGCTGGCTTGTTCCTGAAGCTTTAGAAAATGACATAACGAGTAATGCGACGAACACGGGTATAACTACTTCCATCAGTCTTTAAATTAAGACTCTGTGCAGTAGGACTGTGAAAATGGGGCCCCCAATGCTTATCATCATAAGGTGAATCCGCATCAGCACCTAAATTGTAAGTCCAGCAACTACTATAATGCTGGGTTACTTTTCCAAAGGTGGTGGCACAATTAGAACCATAAGTATCACCATCATAGTCATGACTTGACCACCCAGAAGCAAAATGGGCATCATACACATTTTTCTGTCCCTCTATAAACTTGGGGTTAATCATTTTCATCGTTTTCGGATCAATTCCGTCCGCGGAGGCGGTCATCAACATAGCCACTTTGCCTTCTAAGTCTTCCACCACATCGACATAAGTGGCCGGCCCTTTTGATTGATAAAGGGTTGGATTGTAGTAGTTAGAATCCAGTGTTGGGATCCCTTTGACTTTGAAACGATCTTGATAAGGAATTTGCCAAAAGGCGAGGGTATTTGCATCGCCTTTCGCGTTGGCACCTTGTTTATTTGCCACCGAATTAAAAACCACCTGGGCTTTAGAAAAAGAACCCTTGAGTTTCTCTGAGAGTGCATTGATTTCCAGTTCGGCCGCTTGTGCTAATTTAACAGATAAATCGGCTAACTCGGACGTTGCCAGTCCTTTGACATAAGCCTCCTCAATTTGTTGGAACCGTGCTTGGTACTCATCTACCAAGGCTTGAATGGTGGTTTTGAGCGCCGCCTCATATTGAGGAATCAGCGCATCGATTTTAGCGGCTTCTTTCGCCACCGCTTCATTCTCCGCCTTGATAGTGGCGCGGGCCGCTTTCAAATCGCTAATCGCCTGTTGGTAATCGCTCATCGCTTGTTGGTAGTAGTCGATGACGCGCTTGTTCTGTGCCAGCGAGAGGGTGGACATGAATGCCAGTAGTAAAACTAAAATGAATCGCATAACGTTCTCCGGTTGAAGTTGTTAAAGACGAATCGCCTACTTTTTCATCCTTAGGATTCCTGCCAAAAGGCGCATTCCAAAAAAATGGGTCATTATCAATCTTGAGTATCACTGACAAGTACAACGGATACGCGAAATAAACGGATAAGATAAAAATAACAATTATTGATTTTAGGACTTTTTGAAAAATAACTAGAAAGGGGCGTTGCTTTCCAGGTAGTTACACTGGCTTTAATAATACGCCCCGATCGATCTCATAGAGGTTAACAAGGAAAGCCCCAACGGGGCAGTAACTACCTGGATAGCAACGCCCCTAGATAGTTTAACCCGTTCATAGTATATAGGACTTACGCACTCTAGCAAACTAACCAATTGATTTTAGGACTTTTTTGAAAAATAACTTTCCAGGTAGTTACACTGGCTTTAATAATACGCCCCGATCGATCTCATAGATACACAGACTGAAATCGCAACTGAAGCTGGTTATGTAGATATTGTAACCCCTAATGAGATAATTGAGGCTAAAAATGCTGAGAATTGGAAAAGTGCATTAGGTCAGATTTTGGCTTACGGGTTGTACTTTCCAAACAAAAAACAGCAAATCCACCTGTTTGGCAATAGAAACAGAGAAACTGTCAAGGTTATCAACAAAGTTTGCCACAAACTGAAGGTGACTGTTTCTTGGGAAGAGAACATTAACTTAACTAACCAAAAAAGATATTGAAGCTCAAAATTGATGGGGCTGTAGCCGGCACGCTATATTGTTACAACAAGGCGAGCAAAGTGAAAAGTATTTTGTAACATAAGCGGTAATGCCACAGAAAGTAGTGATCATTATTTCACTTTCGCTTTAGGTAGCGGTGGATTAGTTAGTCAGTTCGTAGTAGCCGATAAATCAGCTACTACAAACGATTAACCTTTTTCACCACTATCCATTGGGACACTAGCGCGTAAGCGTAGCGGGTTGGTATCAATAATCATCCCATTCCTGCCCTTCAACAACGCCAACCAACGACTGCAAATCAAAATCCTTATCGCGCTCATCCAAACAAATCCCGGCACTGATCACCGTCAAATTCTTTTTAGCAATCGCTGACGTATGATTTTCGCCGCTACTTGTCGTCCACTCTACTAACCAATAATCGCCCCTATCCTGAAAACCCCGTAACTTACCACCGCCCATCGCTAACGCGCTACCCAGTCGTCGCTCGGCATACCGATTCTCGTGTTGCGCCTGATTTTCTTGACGCTGTTTTTGGTAGTAAGCCTTAAAACCGGCCGCCTGTTGAGTTGCTAACTGATAGCCCGTGCGTAATTCGGGCGTCAGCTTAGGAATGTTGAGATCATCAGGCAAAGTAACGGCCTGTAAGGCCTCTTTTAACTTTTGCACTAATATCAAATCAGCGCGACGATCGACACTATCAAACCACCACGTTTGCCCATCACTTCGCGCTACCACTGTCTCAAAAACCTCACCTTCAGTCACTAAATGAATGGGCACCGCCGAAGAAATCCGAAACCGTTGTTTGGCATCCGCGGTATTGACAGGAAAACCAAACCATGTTTGCGCTTTAAACTTCTCCACTAAAAATAATCGCAATGTAGGCAACCGCTGCAAATACTCAGCAACTTGCGGCAAACGGGCTGACTCAACCAACTCGGCATATTTTTCATCAATGGGCCGAAAAATGCCCCAACCGGTAAAATTATTTGGACGAGGAATAAATGTGTACACTAAACCGGCCACCTTGACACGGACACGCCCACCTTCCACACTGGGAGCAGCGCGTTTGAGGCAAATCGGCCTCAACGGCGGCCAACTTATCTATTAATTGATTAATTTTATAACTCATAGCATAAGCTAATGAAAAATGAAAAATGAAAAATGAAAAATGAGTCTATTACTGATAAGTCTATAATTTTTATATGAATTTTATAAGCAGTTCATTTTGTCATTTTCACGGATTTGAGGGCCGTTCCATATATATACTGGGCACCGCTATAAACTGAGTTTGAAGTCATTTAACTTTTGTTTTCATTCGGTTCGAGTAGGCGAGAAATCTGACTCGAAGGCCCCAGATTTCTCGCTCCCGTGAGAGATTTAATAAGCGCAATTTGTGTGCTAAGTATAGATATACGGAACGTACTTCAAAGCCGTGAAAATGACAACGTGAACCAATCATTAAATTGACTGCAAAATCATCAGTTTATAATTAGTTTATTCATTTTTCATTTCCAGGCAAAAGTTTTTCTCCGAAAAACTTTTGCCTGGAATTCATTTTTCATTTTTCATTAGTATAGCGCCGGGCGAGAAATCGCCCCAAAACTCGTTAAATTTTTTGGAGCTGTACGACTAAGAGCATGTTTTAAAAGTCCAATAATCAATCACTTATTAAATAGTGTTTTACTTATAAAACAATGATTTAAAACACGTTCTAAAAAGGGTCTGCTTGAGGTACGCCCGACTAATAATGGTTTTGTGCGTTTCGGCAAGCACCATGCCATCGTGGGCCGTCTGTCGGTAATTCATTGATTTTACAGTGTAAAACTTTATCTTTTTAACCGTACAGTGTGAAATTTTTCGCATGGCGAGAACAGAAGTTCAACGAAAGTTAAATTATTTCACTCTATGGCCCACAATTTACCGTTTATTAACGTATTAATGTTAAGGGTTTAATACTCAAAAAATTCGGTTTAATCTTCAACGACTTGATTAATATAAAATTTAGATAAGTTATTGAAAATCGAACTCACGTTAATATAGCCAGTGTAACTACCTAGTACAGTAAGGCGGAAGTTTCCATACCACCCTAACGCCAACGGCTAAAGCCGTTGTCTAAAAGCGAAAGTAGGCTAAAGCCTACTGAGCCTCTTGCAGTGCCCTGATACGTACTTTAGCTTTCAGTTGGCTGAGGGGTGGTATGAATATTTCCGCCATCCCGCACTAGAAATCCAAGTTATGACCACGTTGAGTCTATCTGAAATACCGGCCCTAAAGTAGTCGGCTTGTAATCGCCTTATTGGTTAGGCGAAAAGGTGACTTAAAATGATAAACCGACTTCAACCCAAAGGCGCGCGCCGAGGGCCAGACTTTGATTTGAAAACCTCCAAAATATTTTATGGCCCCCAAACTCGGCTTGCCGAGCCACACAAAGGGTAAAAATGCCCAGCTTGGGGCCTTTTGAATGGGGCATAATTATGCTTTGCGGCAATTGGCCTTTTATGACAGACACATCACCAAAGTATTTATCGCCAAATACCGGCCCTAAAGTAGTCGGCTTGTAATCGCCTTATTGGTTAGGCGAAAAGGTGACTTAAAATGACAAACCGATTTCAAGCCAAAGGCGTGCGCCGAGGGCCAGACTTTGATTTGAAAACCTCCAAAATATTTTATGGCCCCCAAACTCGGCTTGCCGAGCCACACAAAAAAAAGGGTAAAAATGCCCAGCTTGGGGCCTTTTGAATGGGGCATAATTATGCTTTGTGGCAATTGGCCTTTTATGACAATCTCAGAAAAATCACCAACGTCGCCAAAAGTTTCGCAAAGCGAATTTTGCCGACGTAAGTCTTTATCTGAAATACTATATATATACTGTCGGTTCGTTCAAATGCTCTAAGTTATTGATTTTAAATGAGCCTTATTCTTAGGAATTACGCCTTGACAGATGAAAATATTTATGAGTATTTTTAAATACAAGGAATTACAAATTTGTTTTTGGGCAATTTTCATCAATTTAGCCACGGTAGAATATTCATAACTCATTGATATTAATCGTGAATACAAAAATTTAAGTTTGTCAAGGCGTAAGTCCTAAAACTTTATTAATAATACGCCCCAATGTTGCTCATAGAGGTTTTAAAGTTAGCCCCAACGGGGCGATATTATTATAGCCAGTGTAACTACCTGGATATTTTTGAAACGCGGCTCTTTTAAAAAAAAGTATTTTTATTTTAAAAAATAGTTAAACTTAGGAATTACGCCTTGACAGATGAAAATATTTATGATTCTTTTTAAAGACAAGCAATTACAAATTTGTTTTTGGGCAATTTTCATCAATTTAGCCACGGTAGAATATTCATAACTCATTGATATTAATCGTGAATACAAAAATTTAAGTTTGTCAAGGCGTAAGTCCTAAAACTTTATTAATAATACGCCCCGATGTTGCTCATAGAGGTTTTAAAGTTAGCCCCAACGGGGCGATATTAATATCTAGCCCCAACGGGGCGATTTTAAAAAAAGTGTTTTTGAGGCAAAACACTTTTGCCCCGAAGGGAAATCGTACCGATATGAACGAAACAACTTTTCGTTCAGGCACTATATATGCGAATTAATCATGAGAAATGAAAAATGAAGAATGAACAAAGATGTCATTTCGACGATAGGAGAAACCTTATAAAATCACTTTCAATCACTACGTTTTTATAACTCATTGATTTTTTATCAATCAATAGGTTATAAAATCATCTTCATCGTCAGTGATTTCGTAAGCCTCTGTTCATTTTTAAATTTTCATTCGCAGAGATAATAGTTCCAGTTACCAATTACCAATTACCAGTTACCAATTACCAATTATTAATTACCAATTATTAATTACCAATTACTAATTACCAATTACCAATTACCACGAGTAGGCAAAGGTGTCGCCATAATTTCCATTAATAAATCTAACCGCGACGGTTGGCATAGCAAAGGCACTAAATTAGGCAACGAATAATAATCGCCGGTAAAAGTAAACGTATCCACTGGCACTTGTGCCCTTTTTAAACTCTGCTCGACTTGAGCACAGGCATACCGCCCTATCCTGACGATGATGACTTGAGGTTGTACGTCCCGCATTTTTTGATTTTTTTGTACGTGGCATACGCTTGGGCAAAATACGGGGCCGAATTTTCTCCTTCGTCAGTGACAATAATAATTTGTTCAGCGACTTGCTTATATTTATGCCTCATCTCCAACGCGCAACCAACACTGGTGCCACCCCCGGCTTTAATATGCCGAAAGGCCACTTCCCAATCTTGTAGCGTTTGACCTTTTGACTTAATTGCATACGGCATCGTATCAAACGCATAGACAAATAAGTCGGCCTCCGTCACCCCAGAAATCAGCGCGGCGATTTGTTTACCTACTTGGATGGCGGACTCCATAGAGGCCGACTTGTCGATTAGCAATGCAGTGGATTTACGAATTTGCCCATGTTTTTTGACTTGCGCCTCAGTGATTTGGGCCAGTTTGGCCGCCGTCTCGCTATCGACTTGCGCCGCCTCGGCCGCCACTTTAGCCTTGTACGCTGACACGCGCTCACTTTTTTGTTTGCTCTGCTCCAATTTGGTATCAATCAATGCCTTGACTTCTGGATGTGAAAAAGCCCCTCGCGTTTTGAGTGATTTTAAGTTATTAATTAACTCTTGTGACGACATCGCGTTAATCAACGCGACTAACACAGTTGGCGTGATACTGTTGACGGCCCCCACCGCAATTGTGTAGGGAATTTGATGTGCGACGATTAGTCGGGCTTGCTCGGCTGGCGTATCGGCCTTTGATAATTGTTTGAGTGCATAAGCCAAACTATCCGTTGGTGGTTTATTCTTAAATAATATGGCATCGGCCCGCTCACTGGGTTTAATATGCAAACTGGCATATAATTGTTTTAAAGCTTTACGCCCCCGCAACGCGGCCTTATCAAAAAAGGCCGGCTCACGCTCACGAGTTCGCAAATAGTGCTTAACGGCGGTACGGGCACAACGGGGCATTTTTTTACCACGGCGCTGCTTCATAAAACTCACCACCCGTGCCACTTGATAGGGCGGTAACTTTTGCAACAACACAAAACCGGCCTCGCGATGCTCAGACAAATCACTGGTTAACAAATGTGCAATAAAAACTTCGTGATGATCGCGCACCTCACCATTGTCTTGATACCACACGGCTAAATGACCCTAAAATAAGGGGTCAAGTTCCATGATGAGTTGGTGAGTTTCGGCGACTTGCGACAATTCGTGGTGGGGCGTGGTGAGTAGGCTATTAAACAAATCTAGCCGGGCATCATTTTCGCGCTCGGATGGACATGAGTTGATTTGATGAAGGGACTACTACAGCAAACCTGAAATAAATCGGATTATTCAAATCGGCCAAGTCTTGAAAATCTGTCTGGTTTCCCGGCGTGAATAATCGGATTCATTTGCGGCGCATGGTACTACTATAGAATATAATCCTTACCCACAAGTAGGTATGTTATTGAAAATCAGTCAATTTTAACCTGATGTGTGAGTAGTTAATGAATGACTCACTTTTTAGTTAAGTGATTGTTTTAATATAATAAATAGCTTATGTAATGATTAATGATTAATGATTAATGATTAATTTTGGACACTTGTGGGTAAAGGTAAGACTACTATAGAATGGGGCCGCGCAAGTTGAGGGGGCTTTTATCCTGGCTTAGGTCCCAGGCTGCCGTGCATCACTCCAATGCACACCGTTTACGAGTGGTGGAGAAGTATGTAAGCCGATACATTTTAATTAACAATTGTTACCAATTACTAATTAATGCACACAAACAAAGTTTGTGAGGGGGTATCTCCCAAGGCTCTTTTTTTACAAAAAGAGCGCAAATGATGTTATTACCTTGGTTCTCGGTATTTAAAAACATCATTTGAATTGCCGTTTAGGTCGCAATCACCTACGCTCGCCCTTTTACCTAACCAACGATTTTAGGTTAGAACCACAGTAAAAACTGTGCAAAATTTGTTCCCAAAAGATTCGATAGAGACCATCAATTGGTAAGTTTTGTTAGTATTTGTTAATGAATTGGATACTATACACAAGCCCCCTCGGTGAGGGGCGCGGCAAAAAAAACGGTTAGTAAGTGCGAATTGCTCGCCTCTTATGATCTGTAAACCGGTGGCCTCGCGCAAGTCGAAAAAGCCATTGGTTTAGACGCAGGAATCGAACCAGCTACACACTGATTAAAGATTAAAAGTTAGTTGTTTTATTAAATGAGCTAGTATGTAAGCTTTTTCTGTGAGGGCGCGAGGTTGCGTCATTATGCCGCAAATTAAATGCTTGATGCAAGTCAAAATTTGTTATCACCTGATTTATCTCAGTTTCATAACGATACACCGTTACAATAGTGGCTCTTTACACACCCCAGCCCCCCTCTCAAGAGCTACCATAAGCACACAAGTCTTGATAATATAATAATTATTTGTTACTTATTAATTATTAAATAACTCAAAGAATAAGTGAGTCATTCATTAACGAGGCGGGCTGAAAAGTTATTTTGTTATTATTTTCAATAACATACTGAATTTTGTGCATTGATAGCCTCTCAAGAGGGGAGTTCAAAGTCCCCTTCTATGCGGCGGGGATGCTTGGGGTGTGTCACGGGCCTGGCAAAAACGCAACTTGTGTGCAGTATAAATCTGTGAAGCCCATACTAATGAAAAATGAAAACTGAAAACTGAAAACTGAATCGATTACATAAGCAAGCTTATGAATTTACAGGAAATTTAATGATTAGTTGGCCCTTTGTCATTTTCACGGATTTTTGTTAAGTTCCGTATAAGAATAGTTAATAGTTAATAGTTAATAGTTAATAGTTAATAGTTAATAGTTAATAGTTAATAGCTAACAGTTATGACTTAATACTTAATACTTAATAGTTAATAGTTAATAGTTAATAGTTAATAGTTAATAGTTAATAGTTAATAGTTAATAGTTAATAGTTAATAGTTAATACTTAATAGTTAATAGTTAATAGTTAATACTTAATAGTTAATAGTTAATAGTTAATACTTAATAGTTAATAGTTAATAGTTAATAGTTAATAGTTAATAGTTAATAGTTAATAGTTAATAGTTAATAGTTAATAGTTAATAGTTAATACTTAATAGTTAATAGTTAATAGTTAATACTTAATAGTTAATAGTTAATAGTTAATAGTTAATAGTTAAACTTGTGGTACTTAGGACTTACGCATTGACAAAATAAATTTCTTTAGTACTCAGTGAGTTACCTATAACAGGCCGAGGCAGTTATTTGTTAAGTTATTTAAATAAAATCAATTGGTTAGTTACTTGAGTGCCTAAGTCCTATACTCGATTTTTTATCCGAAACTTAGGCAGGAGTACAACATAAGGACTTTTACGAAAACTGATAGGTACTCAGTTGTTATCGCTCCAAATGTCTGTGACAGAATGCTCTTTGAAAGGGGACGAGGTTGAAAGTTTTTATCTGGTACACACAAGGCACAATAGCGCGTTTGCCACGCTGTCATCTAACTCATTGAAAAATAATGACTAATAAAAAAAGAGGCCGACGGGTAAAAAAAAATTACCTTTTATTGTTGACATCTCATTAAATAAGGTGCATAATGCGCCGCTCTTTTTGGAGGGGTTCCCGAGCGGTCAAAGGGGGCAGACTGTAAATCTGCTGGCTCAGCCTTCGGAGGTTCGAATCCTCCCCCCTCCACCACTTTTTCAAAACCTAAAAATATAATTCATCAATATTAGAACTTACAGACACCAAAAATAGTCAATAATTTCAATAAATTATCCTGTTGTTACCGACACGGCCTCCCAATAAAATCAATGACTTATAGGGCAACGTGTGTCAGTCCTAAATCTATATAAATAAAATGATAAGCGGGTGTAGTTCAGTGGTAGAACTTCAGCCTTCCAAGCTGATCACGTGGGTTCGATTCCCATCACCCGCTCCAAAAAGCCTTTGAGGGTGGCATAGTTGATATAACATCTGCCCATATAGCTCAGATGGTAGAGCACACCCTTGGTAAGGGTGAGGTCACCGGTTCAAGTCCGGTTATGGGCTCCATAACTAATGAATTAAATTAATTAGAATTTGAATTATATAAAGGCTTAATAAATATGTCCAAGGAAAAATTTGATCGCAGTAAACCACATGTCAATGTTGGCACAATAGGTCACGTTGATCACGGTAAAACGACATTAACAGCAGCAATGACTCGGTGCTTGGCCGAAAAATATGGTGGCGAATATAAAGCTTATGACCAAATTGACAATGCCCCGGAAGAAAAGGCACGAGGTATTACAATTGCGACAGCGCATGTGGAGTATCAATCTGAGGCTCGCCACTATGCCCATGTAGATTGCCCCGGACATGCTGACTACATTAAGAATATGATCACCGGTGCCGCCCAGATGGATGGTGCCATTCTCGTCGTCTCGGCCGCCGATGGGCCGATGCCCCAAACTCGTGAACATATTTTGTTAGCCCGTCAAGTCGGTGTGCCTTATATTGTGGTGTACTTAAATAAGGCCGATCAAGTCGATGATGAAGAATTGCTTGAACTGGTTGAAATTGAGGTTCGAGAGCTGTTAGACCGTTATGATTTTCCGGGTGATGATACCCCGGTGGTTGTGGGTTCGGCCTTGCAAGCTTTGGAAGGCGATACCAGTGATATTGGTCTGCCTTCAATCTTTAAATTGGTTGAAGAGATGGACAAGTACATTCCCGAGCCAGAACGTGATATTGACCAACCCTTTTTGATGCCGATTGAGGATGTGTTTTCTATTTCCGGGCGCGGTACGGTGGTAACCGGACGAGTTGAACGTGGCAAAGTTAAAGTCGGCAATGAAATCGAAATCGTCGGTATTCGTGAAACCGCCAAAACCACCTGCACCGGGGTTGAAATGTTCCGCAAACTGCTGGATGAAGGGGTGGCCGGTGATAACGTCGGAGTCTTATTGCGGGGCACTAAACGCACTGAAGTTGAACGGGGTCAAGTCCTCGCCAAGCCGGCGACGATTACGCCCCACACGCATTTTGAATGCGAAGTGTATGTGTTAAGCAAAGACGAAGGGGGCCGGCATACGCCGTTCTTTAATGGCTATCGTCCCCAATTCTACTTTCGTACCACCGATGTGACCGGGGCATGTGAGCTGCCGGAAGGCATCGAAATGGTCATGCCCGGCGATAACGTCAAAATGGTCGTTAAGCTGATTTCGCCGATTGCGATGGAAGAAGGCCTACGTTTTGCGATTCGTGAAGGTGGGCGCACTGTCGGTGCGGGTGTTGTTTCTAAAGTCATTGAATAAATTCATTTATTTAGCGAGATTTAGCAAGACATAGCGAGACATAGCGAGACATAGTGAGACATTTCGCGAGATTTTAAGATAAATAATTGCATTGGCGGCCTTAAGCATAAGCCGTGCGCTCGCAGAGCGACTAACCGAAGTGGGTCTGAAGAGCAACTGTACCCGCGAAGGGACTAAATAATTATCTGAATATCTATAGATTGCACGCGGTCATAAGTTATACTTTTGAAAAACACACTTCTAATTCCGTTGAAGCGGGAATAACGCGTGTAAAGCTAAGTTGTCTTATGCCGTTTTATGAATGTCAGGTGACTTAAGCGAGCGAGGCAAAAGTTTTTTTTTAATTGTTTTGCCTCGAACAGTGTATCCAGCGTCTCCACCTTTAAGGTTTTGGTGTCAATCGTCACTTCAGTCAATTTGACTCAGTAGACTTAAAAACGTCATTTTTCTATTTAGACTCTGTGCGAACACTTATTTCGGTTATTTTACACAGCCCTTGCGCCTTTCAATAACGGAATTAGCCACTTTAAAAATCAGATTTTTTGAGCGAAGTTTAAAAGGGCAGTAGTTTCAATGGAAGAACGGTGGTCTCCAAAACCACAAGTGGGGGTTCGACTCCCTCCAGCCCTGCCAAATTAAGTCAAATTTTTTCATTTTTCTATTTAAAAGGGTAGTGGTTTCAACGGTAGAACGAGGGTCTCCAAACCCACTCGTGCTGCTGCGGGAAAGCGGAAATCTTCAGACCGCGTCGGCGGCCCTGCCACATAAATAAATTCCTTGTCATTTTATGATGTAAAAGGGCAGTAGTTTCAATGGTAGAACGGTGGTCTCCAAAACCACTAGTGGGGGTTCGACTCCCTCCTGCCCTGCCAAATAGACTAATGAAAAATGAGTCACTCAATGATAAGTCTATAATTTTTAGATTAATTTTCTGAAAAGTTTATTTTAAGTACGTTCCGTATAAATTCAGTCAAAAATTGTCATTTTTTTATTTAAAAGGGCAGTAGTTTCAACGGTAGAACGGTGGTCTCCAAAACCACTAGTGGGGGTTCGATTCCCTCCTGCCCTGCCATGTTTGATGAGAAGTTGTCAGTCGATTTGTCGGGTGGATTAAGCTTGCGCGTCTCATGTTGACTGTATTATAAAACATTATTCATTTTAGAGACAAATCTAGAGATTTAGAGAAGAATATCTGCTTTAAAAAAAGCTTGACATTTGATAAAATATCATTATTTTTTTGTGATTGAGTTCCTCTCGCGTGGAACGTTTCCATAAGAGTGGTTGGTTTTTCCCAATCATCAACTTTTGCCATCGAGCCCGATATTCGTAGTGTCTCGGCCACCCAGAACGGCACAGTTCTGTGTGTCGAGAGATAGGTTGCTTGCAACTGACAGTCAATCAGCTTAACGAAAGCAGGATATCTATTTTTCTGGCTAATTTTGCAACTATAGTGTCACAAGTTAGACTTATTAAAAGACACATCCCTAACCCTTCGAGCAGGGGAGTAATACCTCATTAATTGTTGGTATTATCTGTCGCCAAAAGCTTGATAATTTTTCACCTTAGTTGTCATGTCGAACGAAGCTAGAAAGCGTTTTTTACTCTCTAAGTTAATATTTCTCTAGTCTCCTATCTAAAAACAGAAATGACAGAAGTCAAGTTAAGATTTCTCCGTCTGTCGAAATGACAGAAGATTTCTCTAGCTCCTATTTAAAAACCGAAATGACAGAAGTCAAGTTAAGATTTCTCTCGATTTCTCCTATTTAAAAACCGAAATGACAGAAGTTTCTCTTAAGAAATGACAGAAGTTTCTCTCGATTTCTCCGTTCAAAGAAACCGAAATGACAGAAGTCTTTTAAAATCGGGTGAAAAAAAGTGGCAAAAATAGCTCAAATTGAACACTTTAGGGTTCGATTCCCGCCGGCCCGGCCAAATAAATTCTTAGGTTGTCATTTTTATAATTTAAAAGGGCAGTAGTTTCAACGGTAGAACGGTGGTCTCCAAAATCACTAGTGGGGGTTCGATTCCCTCCTGCCCTGCCAATTTATGTGAAAAGTTGAAGTTATAAATTTCAATGAGTACAAAAACAGACGCTAGGGCCTCTAACAAACTAGATACCCTAAAATGGTTGTTAGTGGTACTGTTGCTCGGTGCGGGCATTATCAGTTTCTACTATTTCGACGAATACTCACTACTCCTACGTGTCATCAGCTTATTGGTCGTTGTCTTTCTAGTGGCATTTATTGCCTCAACCACCGAAAAAGGCCGTACTACCTTAGATTTTCTACAACAATCGCATCTTGAAGTCCGTCGAGTCGTCTGGCCTACGCGCCAAGAAACCGCGCAAATGACCGGTGTTGTCCTTTTGCTCGTTTTGCTTGTGGCCCTGATTATCTGGGGTTTGGATAGCATTTTAGGGTGGATAGTACGGTTTTTTATCGGCCAAGGAGGTTAACAAATGGCTTGGCGCTGGTATGTTGTGCAAGCCTATTCGGGAAATGAAAAAACGGTCAAACATTCTCTTGAAGAACGAATAGCACACTCACGTAGCGAATTAAGCAAATGTTTTGGCGAGGTTTTAGTACCTACCGAAGAAGTCGTTGAAATGCGCGGCGGACAAAAACGTCGGAGCGATCGCAAGCTTTTTCCGGGCTATGTCCTCGTGCAAATGGATATGGATGAAATAGACGAGGAACAAACCGATGCCAATGGCAATCCGTTACCTTTAAAGGACGAAATTTGGCACCTGGTTAAAGAAGTACCTAAAGTCATGGGTTTCATCGGTGGTACCCAAGAACGACCGGCCCCCATTTCAGACCAAGAAGCCGAAGCCATTTTACAACGGGTTCGGGACGGGGCCGAAAAGCCTCGTCCTAAAATATTATTTGAGGTTGGCGAAGTTGTGCGTGTTACTGAGGGGCCCTTTACTGATTTTAATGGTGTCGTTGAAGAAGCCAATTACGAAAAAAACCGTTTACGTGTGGCGGTGCGGATTCTTGGACGCTCTACTCCCGTCGAACTTGAGTTTGGACAAGTTGAAAAAGAATAAGGTTTTTTTAGAACCTGCGAATAGCAAAGTTACTAAGTAACTGTCCATAAATAACTTGCTCCAGAAAGTGATTTTAAAGTTACCCGTCTAAGTTCTTAGGGAACTACGTTAGGAATGAAAATATAGGCACCTTGGGATGCTGTGGTAAGTTCCAAGCACTGCGGGAAGTCATTAAACCGGTCTGGTGGAAAGGCATGTGTGGCTTTCAGATAAAACCATTCCATAACCAAGACTCTGAGACCATTACCCGTGAAAACGGAGTTAGGTAACAAAAGGCTACGAGTTTTCGTGGGTATGAGACGATTTCGTCCATGCTTTTCTTGAAGCAATGAGTTACTGTATAACTGTTCAGTAGAGCCAAGTTATTTATGAACAGTTCCTAAAAGACTTCGATTCTCGGAAACGACTTCGATTCTCGGAAACCGTTTTTTAATAAAAACCGCCATTATTATCGCGTCGTAATTTTATGATTATAAGGGATTTTGTTGAAACCTTATCAATTCGCTGCCAATGCGGATTACCCCGAAGAGTGAATAGCCGCCGGTGCAACCGGTGGGCTTTGGCATGACATAAGCGCCACGTTGTTTGAATGTGAATGGCTCGATTCTTGATAGAATCTCTTAAAATTCAAGCCGTTATACTCGATGATCACGTTTTTTATAAACCCAAACAATAACTACAATCCTTGTAACTACAATCCTTGTAACTACAATCCTTGTAACTACAAGGATTGTATATAAAAACGGATTTCTTCGCTAATTTATCGCAATGAACAAATTCGATAAAATTGAAGCTTTCCGGCATGAAATAAAATCGTTCCGAAGAAAGCTATTCCCAAGGCCGAAGTTTTTGAGAAGAAAAAGTCTTAAGTGATTTTAGGCTCATTTATAAAATCCATTATTAGATACAATCCTTGTAGTTATTACCATTAGCGTCGCATCGTTCCGTCGTTTTTCGCCATTTCAACATTATCTTGACTATTACACTAAAAAACCAAGGATTTATTACTTTTTGTCATGGCAAAAAAAGTCGCTGCCGTAGTCAAACTACAAGTTAAAGCCGGGCAAGCCAACCCGAGTCCGCCCGTTGGGCCGGCATTAGGCCAACACGGCCTGAACATCATGGAATTCTGTAAAGCTTTCAATGCCCAAACCCAAAATATTGAACCGGGTATGCCTACACCGGTCGTTATCACGGCCTACAGTGATCGCAGCTTTACCTTTCTCATTAAAACCGCACCGGCCGCTATTTTATTAAAAAAAGCGGCCGGCATTGAAAGTGGTAGCAAAACGCCACACACCGACAAAGTCGGCAAAGTCACACGAGCCCAACTCGAAGAAATTGCCGCCACTAAAATGCCGGATTTAACCGCCTCCAATACGGAGGCGGCTGTGCGAACCATTGCGGGCAGTGCCCGTAGTATAGGAATTGAAGTGGAGGGACTTTAAATGGCAAAACGCTCCAAACGTATAAGGGCTATCAAAGAACAATTGCCGGCTGGAAAAGATTATCCGATTGATGAAGCGATTGAAACATTGAAATCCCTCCCACCGGCCAAATTTACCGAATCCGTTGATGTCAGCGTTAATCTCGGCGTTGAACCGCGTAAATCTGACCAAATGGTACGCGGTTCTACCGTTCTGCCTCATGGCACCGGCAAACAAGTACGGGTGGCGGTTTTTACCCAAGGTGCCAATGCCATTGCCGCTTCCGAGGCCGGTGCTGAGATTGTCGGCCTTGAAGACTTGGCCGAACAAATCAAAAAAGGTTTTTTGGACTTTGACACTGTCATTGCTTCCCCCGATGCCATGCGAGTGGTGGGGCCACTCGGCAAAATTCTCGGCCCGCGAGGCCTTATGCCTAACCCCAAAGTAGGCACCGTTACGCCAGATGTCGCCACGGCCGTTAAAAATGCCAAAGCCGGGCAAATACGCTATCGAACCCACAAAGTGGGGCTGATACACTGTCCCATTGGCAAAATCACATTTTCAACACAAGCCCTGCGCGAAAACTTAGCGGCCCTGATCGCCGACTTGCAAAAGGCGAAACCGAGTACCTCAAAAGGAGTTTACCTGAAAAAAATAACCCTATCAACGACGATGGGGCCCGGACTCGCCATAGACCAGACCAGTTTATAAAAAAATTCACTTTGAGCTACTGGAAACTCTCCAGCAGTCATCAAAGACCGTAGGTACCGTGTTGCTGTGCCAGAAACGCCTTCGCTGTGAGGCTCTGCCTCGAGGCTTTTTTCGGCTTTTTTCTAATTTCTTAAAAAACGCACGGTTTAATTTATTTTTTAATCGGCCTACGCAGATGGCAAGACCCACTTTAAAAATGGTTTTGCTACCAATTAAACCTACTCACCGAGGAAAGCGTTAATGCCGCTCAAGCTTGAAGATAAGCGAGCTATTGTCGCCGCCGTTAATGAAATCGCCAATCGCGCCCACTCTGCTATTGTCGCCGAATATCGCGGCATAACGTGTGCCGAAATGACCCAGTTGCGTCAAGGAGCCAGAGGAGCCGGCGTTTACTTACGAGTAGTGAGAAATACACTCGCACGACGTGCCGTCAAAAATACCGACTTTGAATGTCTTTCTGAAATCTTGGTTGGACCCGTTGCGCTTGCTTTTTCAATTGACGATCCCGGTGCCGCAGCGCGTGTCATGAGTGAATATGCCAAAACTCACGACAAACTGATCGTCAAAGGCGTGAGCATAAGTGGACGACTGCTTTTAGCCTCAGAAATTGACTTCGTGGCGAAATTGCCCACTCACACTGAAGCTATCAGTATGCTAATGTCGGTTATACAAGCGCCCATCAGCAAACTGGTACGTACCCTTGCAGAACCACACGCTAAATTAGTACGCACGCTCGCCGCGGTACACGATAGCAAACCCAATCAATAATTAAGGAGACAGTTATGGCAGTAGCCAAAGAAGAAATTTTAGAAACCCTCGCCAACATGACTGTGATGGAAGTGGTGGAACTGATCAAGGCCATGGAAGACAAATTTGGCGTGTCGGCCGCGGCCGCGGCCGTACCGATGGCCGCCCCAGCGGCCACAGCAGAAGCCGATGCGGCTCCTGAACAAACCGAATTTACCGTCACCTTAACCCACTTTGGTGAGAAAAAAGTTCAAGTGATAAAGGCCGTGCGTCGGTGTCTCACCGGCCTCGGCCTAAAAGAAGCCAAAGAGCTGGTAGAAGGCGTACCTTCCGTCATCAAAGAGGCCATACCTAAAGAAGAAGCCGAGCAAATCAAAAAAGACATTGAAGAGGCGGGTGGTTCCGCTGAAATCAACTAATTTTTCAGTGATCAGTGTTCAGTGTTCAGTGTTCAGTGATCAGTTATTGATGCAGTGCATGAAGAGTGTTAACGGTTGATTTATAGTAAACAAGTTATTAACTGTTGTTAACAAATAATACTTAATTTCTGAGTACCGGACAGTTTTTCCACTGTCATTTCTTTAAGCCGGAGAAATCTGGCAATCAATGACTTAAAGAAATTTGCCATAATCAATGACTTAAAGAAATTGTCCGGTACAAAGACTTAATTTATGTAAAAGTTAGGTAAGTATGTGGCAATTAAATATTCAGTATTCGCGCCTAACTTTATGTTCAATGGTGGTTTTTTTTAAAATAACCCTTCATTTAAGCGAAGCTTTACCGGCGGCATGTATCTGGTTGCTGTACCATAAGTTGTACCGGTTTATTCTCAGACTTACAATTCTTAAAATTGGCGTTTCCCCAAGCAAATAATAATAGTACAAAGCCGCTAAAGAGATATTATTGAACACTGAGAACGAGAACGATCACTGAAAAACGTTTGTTAGCATAAATGAATCGGTTGGTTTATGCTTATGAATGATTTGACCAGAAGATTCGGAGTAGAAATAGAGTTTTTTTTAGAACGGACAGAAAGATATATTATATACTCTAATAACTGAGAACGAGAACGATCACTGAAAATTCTCGGCCTTTGGTTCGTCTCATCAGTATGACTTATATGGCAAAGAGTGGAAACTCACCACCTTAATATCGGTCAAAAATAACGATGGCACAAATGGATTTAATGTGAATAGCTGAAACCTGTGGGTATTGGCAACGATGCTTCATTCAACCCCTTCGGGCTTGGCGCGTTTGCGACACATTTTCCACCGGTTGCACCGCGGCTATTCACATTCAAACAACGTGGCGTGTCTGCACATTTTCCCCAGGTTGCACCTATTCACATTCAAACAACGTGGCGCGTCTGCGACACATTTTCCCAAGGTTGCACAGGCGGCTATTCACATTCAAACAACGTGGCGCGTTGATAAAGTATCAACTTTCATCCGTTCTAATCAAATGAAAAATGAATTTGACTTGATAAAAAACCAGTCACTTATCGCGGGTGTGTCTCAGTTGTCCAAGTAGGAAGTTTTTATGGAAAAGGGCCTTCAATCAACCTGGCCCTCAAAAAACCGCTTTGGAAAGACACTTTAGTCTTTTTTAGGCTAAAGTTTTGCTCCGCATTATTTAAGCCTAAAATTCAGTTTTAATTTTTCATTAACGCCTATTCATCACCCAGGGAGAGGGTGAACGGAAAGCTCTTTAAGAAACACGTTTTTTTAACCAGTGCGCCAAGGCATAAGTATGCCAAGGCCACTCCCATCACAACTAAACCTTCCTAAGAGGTTAGTCATACATAATAATAATTTTACCCGAAAATTCGGAGTAGAAATAGAGTTTCTCTTTCCGACCGGGAGAGAAATTGAGCGTGTCATAAACCAAGGGCGGGTGCCACTTTGGGTTAGTCCCAGCAAAATCCAGGCCTGTGGTTCGTCTCATCAGTATGACCAATATGGCAAAGAGTGGAAACTCACCACCGATAGATCGGTCAACAATCAGGATGGCACAATTTGAAATTAGCTCACCAGTTCTCCAAGGAAAAGAGGCCTTTGCTGCTGCAAATTGGTCATGCCCTCAACATGCTGAAAGAAACGGGTGCTTTGGTTGATAGCCGTTGTGGTTTACATGTTCATATTGGAGTGCTGCCTGGTTTTGAATTACCGCACTTCAAAAACCTCCCTTTTACTCCAACTGAATTTGGAGGATTCCTTTGATTATCTGGTTGACGCGTCGCTACGATAATCCTCACTGTAGAGCCAACCTGTCACCATTCTATCGTAAATTCATGGCGCGGTTCGCAGACGAACCGACCGCTCTTTGGACAGCATAAGGCCGTGCTGAGCTTGTTTCAGTGCGCCCTAAGAGGGTATATATCTGATATATAAGGAAGTATTATCCTGATACGAAGGATATAAAGCAGCAACTTACCTAATGGTGAAAACCAAAGGGAACAATAGCATGTTGTGAAAAGGGTAGTGAGGGGCGGTGTTGCCCTAAGAAGTTACCCAGCTAAACTGTATATGGTTAAAGTTGAATTACCTGAACCCCAGTCTTAGGTCGTAAAAGCTCGACGATACGCAAATACACCTGAAAGCGTATGATTGTTATAGCAGTTAGAGTGAAGCCTAAATGCTAAGTATCTGACAATCGCCACATTTAAGTAAAATGCAACGGACGAAAAGGGAACCTAAATACAGTGTTACAGATATATATTAACTAGGGGATTATCTACGGGGAGCAATCCCTACGATAACGGAGTAATCGTAGTACTCGGCTAAATGTCATTGGCATTAGATACGTCCCATTAATAGTGGGAGAAGGGGAAGGGTTGCAGGAGTAACTGCCTATAAAAATGAGGGGTTTAGTCGGATGACTAGCAAAGACCCCTTAGAGTTACAGGCTTAAACAAGTTGCTCTTACCAGCGCAATGCGGTGAAAGCTGCACGTTGCGTTCGGTGGAATGGAAGGTAGTTGTTGTCCTAATGGGTAAACTTAGGAAATGGCTACCCATCCTACCAAGCTGACACGTTTATTGATAATGCCTCAAAATTCATGGCTTTAGTTTTCACCCGTTGTCTCAAACTCAATCTAAGTGCCTTTATGATATACGGTACTGTTGAAATCAGACATCACCACGGCACCCTCGACTACAGTGAAGTGGTTAATTGGCTTCAATTGCAAATGGCGTTAGTAGAAAAAGCCAAAAGCGTCAATGAAGTCAAACCCAACCCGCCTCTGAGTTTTTTAAAGGGCCCCAAAAGGCCTTCACGACCCTGGCGGTTAACAAAGAAGTAGCGGAATACTACTTAAAGAATAAGTAGTCATGAGGTTGACTGGTACTCTCGCTGAGAGTACCCGTTTTCTTGTGGTATTCTTAAAATTTCTATTCTCTACGGAGGTTAAAAAAATGTTGCGTCTTTATGTAAAAATTGACGACTTGCTGTTAGAAGTTGAAACTTACCAACCCTTTTTTGACGAATTACGTCTTAAATATTTTTTTCCATAAAAACAGGTAGAAACCTAAGCAAAAGAATTAGCTAAACGGGTCCAAATGCTAACGGGCGAAAAGATTAACATGCCCGTTTTCTGCTACGAAACACTGGTGAAAGAATTGATTCGTCTAGGGATATTTGAACAAGCATGATTATTTTTCTATTCTCTACGAAGGTTTAAAAAATGTTGCGTCTTTATGTAAAAATTGACGACTTGTTGTTAGAAGGTGAAACTTATCCTAAAATTATGGAAGAGTTACGTTTTCACGCCTTTGATTCAAAAAAAGATGTAGAAACATAAGCAAAAGATTTGGCTAACTCGATCCAAAAATCAACGGGCGAAAAGATTAACATGCCCGTTTTCAGCTACGAAACACTGGTGAAAGAATTGATTCGTCTAGGGATATTTGAAGAAGCATGATTATTCTACTCTCTACGAAGATTTAAGAAATGTTACGCATCAATATAAAACCTCAACACACCTTGTTAGAAGGTGAAACCTACCAATAAATCTTCAACCCCGAAGGGGCCCCTAGTGAATAGCCTTAAGAAAACCGGTGGTTTTGGCAACGACGCTTCAACCCCGAAGGGGTCCCTAGTGAATAGTGAATAGCCACAACAAGTGAAACCTGTGGTTTTGGCAAAGATGCCTCAACCCCGAAGGGGCCCCTAGTGAATAGCTTTAGTGAAACCTGTGGGAGTGGGTTTTGGCAAAGATGCCTCAACCCCGAAGGGGCCCCTAGTGAAGAGCAACTGGTGAAACCTGTGGGAGTATTGGCAACGAAGCATCAACCCCTTTCAGGGTTGTTTTTCAGTTGTCATTTTTTGTCAGAGATAGGGCTTATGAAAAACCCGTTTATTCCCTTGCATCCGTTGTACTTTCACCAAACTTGATCCGACAGAATCATCCCCATCAAATCAACCCGTTTTTTTGGTAACGCTCAAGAGAGCCAAACCGTCAAGACTTATGGTTTGGCAATTAACTGATAATTGCTCATATCGATTCCTACAAACCCCAACACAATTGAAACATGGCCTACACCTTCACTGAAAAAAAACGCCTACGCAAAAACTTTGGCAAACGTCCCAGCATCCTAGACGTACCGATTCTACTTGCCATCCAACTCGACTCCTATAAAACCTTTTTACAAAAAGACACGCCACCAGAACAACGAAAAGATATCGGCCTACACGCGGCCTTCAAATCCATCTTTCCGATTACCAGTTACTCCGGTAATGCGGCCCTTGAATACGTCAGTTACCAACTCGGCAAACCCGCGTTTGATGTCAAAGAATGTCAACTGCGAGGAATGACATACTCCGGCTCGCTGAGAGTCACAGTACGCCTCATACTCTATGAAAAAGACTCCAAAAACCAAACCGTCAAAGACATCAAAGAACATGAGGTTTACATGGGCGAAATACCCTTAATGACCAAAAACGGCACCTTTGTCATCAATGGCACCGAGCGCGTTATCGTCTCCCAACTACACCGCTCCCCCGGCGTTTTTTTCGATCATGATAAAGGAAAAACCCACACCTCCGGCAAACTGCTGTTCGCGGCCCGGATAATACCCTATCGCGGCTCATGGCTCGACTTTGAATTTGACCACAAAGACTGCCTCTTTGTACGGATTGACCGGCGGCGCAAACTACCCGCCACCATCCTTTTGCGAGCCTTAGGATTCAACAATGAACAAATGCTAACCCGTTTTTTTGAGACTCATTGTATCAAACGGATAGGCTCTGAGTATCACCTGATACTCAACTTTGAACACTTGCGCGGAGAAATCACCAGCTTTGATATAAAAAGCCCAGAAGGACAAATCCTCATCGAATCGGGACGGCGCCTTACCTCCAAACACCTAAAACAACTAGAAAATGCATGCATCACCACCGTCGTGATACCCTTCGATTACGTTTCGGGGCGCTTAGAATCTTTTCTAATAAACAAAGTATTAGCCCATGACATTGTTTCCCCACTTAGCGGAGAAACTCTCGCCAACGCCAACGACGAACTGACAGAAGAACTCCTCAACACCCTGACAAAAGATCAGATTGAAACTTTTGACATCCTATACACCAATGACTTAGACCGAGGGCCTTACCTCTCCGACACCCTGCGTCTTGATCCAACTACCACACCCTTAGAAGCTTGCGTCGAAATCTATCGCATGATGCGCCCCGGAGAACCGCCCACCCCAGAAGCGGCTGAAAGCCTCTTCAACAGCCTCTTCTTCACAGAAGAACGCTACGACTTATCCGCCGTCGGGCGGATGAAATTTAATCGCCGGGTAGGGCGTGAAGACATCACCGGCCTCGGCGTACTCTCCACCGAAGACATACAAGATGTCCTACGCACCCTCATCGATATCCGCAATGGGATTGGAATGATAGACGACATTGACCACCTTGGCAACAGACGGATTCGCAGTGTCGGCGAAATGACCGAAAATCAATTTCGCATAGGCCTCGTGCGCGTTGAGCGAGCCGTCAAAGAACGTCTCAGCCTGGCCGAATCCGAAAAAATGATGCCACAAGAACTGATTAATGCCAAACCCGTCTCGGCCGCCATTCGAGAATTTTTTGGCTCCAGTCAGCTCTCACAATTTATGGACCAAAATAACCCATTATCTGAGGTAACGCACAAACGCCGAATCTCGGCCCTAGGGCCTGGCGGCCTGACGCGAGAACGGGCAGGCTTTGAAGTACGAGACGTGCATCCCACCCACTACGGCCGCGTCTGCCCCATAGAAACGCCAGAAGGCCCCAACATCGGACTCATTAACTCCCTAGCCGTTTACGCCAGAACCAACCAATATGGCTTCTTAGAAACGCCCTACCGACGAGTCGAAAATGGCCGAGTTACCGACCAAGTGGACTATCTCTCGGCCATCGAAGAAAGCAGTTACATCATAGCCCAAGCCAATGCCCGCTTAGACGGCAACGGCTATTTTCAAGACGATCTGATTAGAGTACGCCATGAAAACGAATTTACGGTAGCGCCTAAAGACAAAGTCAACTATATGGATGTCTCGCCCAAACAAATCGTCTCCGTCGCGGCCTCCCTCATACCCTTTTTAGAACATGACGATGCCAATCGCGCCCTAATGGGCTCCAATATGCAGCGGCAAGCCGTACCCACCTTACGGGCCGAAAAGCCACTTGTTGGCACCGGCATGGAACGGGCAGTCGCGGTAGACTCTGGCGTCACTGTAGTCGCGGAGCGCGGTGGCATCATAGACACCGTCGATGCCGCACGAATTGTCGTGCGGGTCAATGACGAAGAAGTCATCAAAAGTGAAGAACGCCAAATCAACTTTTTTGATGCCACCACAACGCTTCACACCACAGTTACCTCAGGAGTAGACGTCTACAACCTGACCAAATATGTCCGTTCAAACCAGAACACCTGTATTAATCAAAAACCCCTGGTCAAATCCGGAGAAATTATCCAAAAAGGCGACGTCCTTGCCGATGGCCCTTCAACCGACTTAGGAGAACTCGCGCTAGGGCAAAACGTACTGGTCGCCTTTATGCCATGGAATGGCTACAACTTTGAAGACTCCATACTGATTTCCGAACGGATAGTTGAAGAAGACCGCTTCACTTCCATTCACATTATGGAACTCAGTTGTCTCGCGCGAGACACCAAATTAGGGCCAGAAGAAATTACCGCCGATATACCCAACGTCAGTGAATCAGCACTCAATGACTTAGATGAATCAGGCATTGTCTCCATTGGCGCTCTAGTCAAGCCAGGCGACATTTTAGTCGGAAAAGTCACGCCCAAGGGAGAAACACAACTCACACCGGAAGAAAAACTCTTACGGGCCATTTTTGGAGAAAAAGCTTCCGATGTCAAAGACAGCTCCTTGCGGGTTCCAAGTGGAACGATGGGAACAATCATTGACGTACAAGTATTTACCCGCGACGGCATCGAAAAAGATGCTCGTGCCTTACAAATTGAACAAACCGAACTGAACAGAGTCAAAAAAGACCTGCGGGATGAGCTCCGTATCTTAGAAAACGACATCTACTTGCGTTTAGAGAAACTGCTGAAAGGCTCGAAGGCCAAAAGTGGCCCCAATGAACTCGTTGGTGGAAGCGTGATAAGCGAGAGTTACTTATCCCGTTTGACGCGCCTTCAATGGTTTGAAATTCATTTACAAAACCCAGAAACTCAAGCGCTGTTAGAATCCTTTGCACTGCAATTAAAACAACAGCGGCAACGCTCAGACGAACTTTATGAAGAAAAGCGGCAAAAACTGACCAAAGGCGACGACTTAGCGCCGGGTGTGCTGAAAATGGTTAAAGTTTATCTGGCTGTCAAACGCACAATACAGCCAGGGGACAAAATGGCCGGGCGGCATGGTAACAAAGGTGTCGTCTCTATGATTGTGCCGGTTGAAGACATGCCTTATACCGAAGAAGGTAGGCCGGTGGATCTGGTCTTAAATCCCTTGGGCGTACCTTCTCGCATGAATATTGGTCAAGTCTTGGAAACGCACTTAGGCTGGGCTGCTAAGGGTTTGGGTGAGCAGATTGCACAACGGTTGGACAAGGTGAAAAGAGAATGGAGAAAGAAGCTAGGAGAAAGGAGCCAAGATAAACCAGAAATGGGCGAGGATAAAGGGCAAATGCCGTTGCAAGTGCCCTTCGAGCCTGGAAAAGAACCCTTCGAGCCGGAAAAAGAACCCTTCGAGCCAGCAACTGTTCAAGAGGAAACGGAAAGGGAAACGAATTTAAAAACGCCGGCGATGGGAAAATTACGGGCATTTCTGGAAAAAATTTACAACCAAAGTGGTAAACGAGAAGACTTAGCCTCTTTGAGCGACTCCGAAATAATCGAATTGGCGAACAACTTAACCAAGGGTGTGCCAATGGCAACGCCCGTTTTTGATGGTGCCAGCGAATCGGAAATTAAAGCCATGCTCCAACTGGCCGGATTGCCGAAAAGTGGTCAGACGACTTTATATGATGGGCGGACGGGAGAACCCTTTTCCCGTCAAGTAACAGTGGGCTACATGTATATGCTCAAACTCAATCACTTGGTTGATGACAAAATGCATGCTCGCTCCACCGGGCCATATAGCTTAGTGACTCAACAACCGCTAGGCGGTAAAGCCCAATTTGGTGGACAGCGTTTTGGAGAGATGGAAGTCTGGGCGTTGGAAGCTTATGGCGCTTCGTACACCTTGCAAGAAATGTTAACGGTCAAATCTGACGACGTCAATGGTCGGACTAAGATGTATAAAAACATCGTTGATGGCGATCATCGTATGGAAGCGGGAATGCCTGAATCCTTCAATGTCTTGGTAAAAGAAATCCGCTCTTTGGGGATTGATATTGAATTAGAACAAATTTAATTGTGAAATAGCTTCAAAGAAATCCAAAGAAATCCGAGTTTTTGAAAAAATCGGATTTCTAACGATTTCTAACGGATTTCTAACCGAGCGACGAGAGGAGGGAACTTTGTGCCCATGCTGAGCATAACAACAGACACAGCAGTAGTCCAGCTATAAGGGTGATGAACTTATCACCTATCAGTTTATTAAAAATAGTACAATGTCTCGTAAGTACAACGGATTTTGGGATTAAACGGATTGGTTGTGAGGTGTTTTGATGGGTAAGTCATCTTTTCAAAAGATATCTTTATTTGGTACGTTATTTTAAAAAGACCCGGTGAATGGAAAGAGTCCCTTCATCAATCCGTTCAATCCCCTAATCCGTTGTACTTAATATTCAATGAGTTAAAAAAAATGATAGGTGGTAAGGGCGATGAATAAACAACTGTAAACAACTGTTGTTTCGGTAATAGACGGCACACCGATCCAAGCTTTCAGGCCTCGATCACCATTTTTTGAAAACACATCCGAAGTTTGCTAAACATCGGAGGTATTAATAACGATTTTAATGTTCGCCATAAACCTTTTCTTTTTCGTTTTGCCATAAACCTTTTCACTTCGAGTTTCGCCATTCTTGAACTCCGTTTTTTCTGACGAAAAACGGCTCCCAAAAAGGTGTGTCCACTTGTCCAAGTAGGAAGTTTTTATCGATAGGGCCTTCAATAAAACCAATTCGCCAGCCTGGCCGTCAAAAAACCGCCATGTTTTAGACTTTGGTTTTTTAGACGGAACTTAACGAAAAATCTGTGAAAATGACAACCTGAACTTTTTAAAAATTCCTCGCCAAATTATAGACTTATCATTGAGTTAATCCGTTTTAATTTTGCCGTTTTAATTTTGCCGTTTTCCGGGTGTGTCCCACTTGTCCTTTTAGAAGTTTTTATCGATAGGGCCTTCAATAAAACCAATTCGCCAGCCTGGCCCTCAAAAAACCGCTAGGTTTTAGACACTTTTTAGACACTTTTGTTTTTTAGACGGAACTTAACGAAAAATCTGTGAAAATGACAACTGAACTTTTAATAAAATATAAAATTCCTGAAAAATTATAGACTTATCATTTATTGACTCAGTTTTATTTTTTCATTAGTCTCAAGGGCCATCAATCAAATCAATTCGCCAGCCTGGCCCTCAAAAAACCGCCATGTTTTAGACTTTTTTTTTAAGACGGAACTTAACGAAAAATCTGTGAAAATGACAACCTGAACTTTTAAAAAAATCATCGCCAAATTATAGACTTATCATTGAGTTAATCCTTTTTAATTTTTCAGTTTTCCGGGTGTGTCCACTTGTCCTTTTACTCGATAATCACGTTTTTAGTCTTCCAACCATAACTACAAGGATTGTATGCTTATGAAGGGATTTATCAGAAGGAATTTATCAGAAATTTTTAAGTAAGAAATCGAATATTCTTGGATATGTCTCAATTATCTCACCTAAGTCTAAATTTAGAATCGAAAGAATGAATGGCGAACAATCCGCTTATTTAGCCTTTTTTATAACAATCCTTGGGCGTTTGGGTTTTGATAAAACTTGATGATCGAGTTTTATAAGTTTTTATCGATAGGGCCATCAATCAAATCAATTCGGCAACCTGGCCCTCAAAAAACCGCCATGTTTTATACTTTTGTTTTTTAGACGGAACGTACTTCAAATCTGTGAAAATGACAAAATGAACTTTTAATAAAATTAATAGCAAAATTATAGACTTATTATTGATTTAATCATTTTTAATTTCTAGGCAAAAGTTTTTCCGCTGCGGAAAAAACTTTTGCCTGGAATTCATTTTTCATTTTTCATTAGTATACCCACTACCCATTATGAAAGATTTACTTAATATCTTAAACAGCCAAGGGCAGATAGAAGATTTCGACCGGATTTGTATTTGCTTAGCTTCTCCGGAGAAGATTCGTTCTTGGTCCTACGGTGAAGTCAGAAAACCCGAAACCATCAACTACCGCACCTTTAAGCCCGAACGCGATGGTTTGTTTTGTGCCAAGATTTTCGGCCCCACCAAAGACTACGAATGTTTATGTGGCAAATATAAGCGTCTGAAACATCGCGGTGTCGTCTGTGAAAAATGCGGCGTAGAAGTCACACAAGCCAAAGTGCGCCGTGAACGCATGGGCCACATCGATCTGGCTAGTCCGGTCGCCCACATTTGGTATCTCAAATCCCTGCCTTCTCGCATGGGACTTATGCTCGACATGACCCTGCGGGACATTGAACGCATACTCTATTTTGAAGCTTATGTGGTGATTGATCCCGGCTTGACTTCTTTGGATCGTGGTCAACTCTTGAGCGAAGATACTTACCTGGAAGCGCTAGAAGAACATGGGGATGAATTCGATGTGCGGATGGGCGCAGAAGCCATCTATGACTTATTGCGAACCATGGACTTGCCCACCGAAGTCAATCGTCTGCGCGAAGAAATTAACGCCAGTAGTTCCGAAACTAAGATTAAAAAGCTTAGTAAACGACTGAAATTAATAGACTCTTTTGTGCATTCAGGCAATCGTCCAGAATGGATGATTTTAAAGGTGCTGCCGGTCTTGCCGCCAGAACTTCGGCCTTTAGTGCCACTGGATGGCGGCCGCTTTGCCACCTCTGATCTAAACGACCTCTATCGGCGCGTCATTAATCGCAACAACCGGCTCAAACGACTCCTAGAGCTCAATGCGCCCGATATTATCGTGCGTAATGAAAAACGCATGTTACAAGAATCGGTAGACGCTCTGTTAGACAATGGGCGGCGCGGACGCGCCATTACCGGCACCAACAAACTGCCCCTTAAATCCTTGGCCGACATGATAAAAGGCAAACAAGGCCGCTTTCGCCAAAACCTACTCGGAAAACGAGTAGACTATTCCGGGCGCTCCGTCATTGTCGTCGGCCCTACCCTTAAATTACAACAATGTGGCCTTCCTAAAAAAATGGCCCTAGAGCTCTTTAAACCCTTTGTATTTGGTAAACTAGAACTTAAAGGCCTTGCCACCACCATCAAAGCCGCCAAAAAAATGGTTGAGCGTGAAGAAGGAACGGTTTGGGATGTCCTCGAAGAAGTTATTCGAGAACACCCGGTACTACTCAATCGCGCCCCCACTTTGCATCGACTCGGCATACAAGCCTTTGAACCGATCCTAATTGAAGGCAAAGCCATTCAATTGCACCCGCTGGTTTGTACCGCTTTCAATGCCGACTTTGATGGCGATCAGATGGCCGTACACGTTCCGCTCTCTATAGAAGCGCAACTAGAAGCTCGCGCCCTGATGATGTCCACCAACAACATCCTCTCACCGGCCAACGGCGAACCCATTATTGTGCCGTCTCAAGATGTCGTGTTGGGACTCTACTTTATGACCCGAAAACGTCTTGGGGCATGCGGAACCGGGATGAAATTTACCAATCTCAAAGAAGTGCATCGTGCCTACGAAAATCGGGTTGCCGACTTAAATGCCGCCATAACGGTGCGACTCGAAAAAACATCAACATCTGGAAAAATGTCAAAACCCGAACGGGTAGAAACCACCGTAGGACGTGCGCTACTTTATGAAATATTACCGCCCGGACTACCCTTTGACTTAATTAATCGAGACCTGACCAAGAAAACGATTTCTCAATTAATCAACACCAGCTATCGTCGTCTAGGTCTAAAAGAAACCGTTATCTTTGCCGACCAACTCATGTACACAGGCTTTGACTTTGCCACACGCGCCGGCGTCTCGATTGGAATCGAAGACATGGTCGTGCCTGACAACAAGCCACAAATCCTAGCGGAAGCTGAAGACCAAGTTAAAGAAATTGAAGAGCAATATGCTTCTGGACTCATTACCGATGGTGAGCGTTACAATAAAGTTATTGACATTTGGTCGCATACTAACGACAAACTCGCCAAGGCGATGATGAATCAACTAGGAGAAGAAACACTCATCAACGACCAAGGTCAACCTACGACGCAACCGTCCTTCAATTCCATCTATATGATGGCTGATTCCGGGGCGCGTGGTTCCGCAGCCCAAATACGCCAACTCGCCGGCATGCGAGGCCTGATGGCTAAACCGGATGGTTCCATTATAGAAACACCTATCACGGCTAACTTCCGCGAAGGCCTAGATGTACTACAATACTTCATCTCCACACATGGAGCGCGAAAAGGACTGGCTGACACCGCACTCAAGACCGCCAACTCTGGATACCTCACGCGACGGCTAGTAGATGTCGCGCAAGACATGGTGATACTGGAACGAGACTGCGGCACTCACCAAGGCATAGATATGACACCCTTAATTGAGGGCGGAGACGTAGTAGAACCCTTACCTGACCGAGTGCTAGGCCGCGTGGTCGCTGAAGATGTCTTCAAACCAGGCGAAGAAAAACCGGTCGTCAAGGCCGGCACCTTATTGGATGAAGACCGGGTAGAACTACTTGAACGTGATGGCGTTGACCGCATAAAAGTACGCTCCGCGATTACCTGCGAATCTCGCTATGGCATTTGTGCCAAATGCTATGGGCGAGACTTAGCCCGCGGGCACCTAGTCAACCTGGGAGAAGCTGTCGGCGTCGTGGCAGCCCAATCTATCGGTGAACCGGGGACACAACTCACGATGCGAACCTTCCACATTGGTGGAGCGGCCTCGCGAGCGGCCGCTATCAACCACATTGAAGTCAAATCCAAAGGAACCATCAAATTTGAAAACCTTAAACTGCTACCGCAGCAGAGTGAAGAAGGCACTCTCAAATTAGTCGCCGTATCACGCTCTGGAGAAATAAGTATACTCGACGAATTTGGCCTAGAGCGCGAGCGTTATAAAGTGCCTTATGGTGCCGTGTTGAGCGTTAATGATGGCGAAAATGTAGAAGCCGGACAACTGATAGCTAATTGGGATCCACACACCTTTCCCGTGATTACCGAAGTCGCCGGGCAAACCGCCTTTGCCGATGTGGTAGAAGGCATCACCGTGAATCGTCAACTAGATGAAATCACCGGACTCAGCAGCATTATAGTCATGGAACCCAAACTGCGACCGACCCATGCCAAAGATATGCGCCCCATGATTAAACTGGTAGATGAACAAGGCAACGACTTAAATATTGCTGGCACCGAGATTCCGGCAACTTACTACTTGCCGCCACGCACAATTATTAACGTAGAAGATGGCGCTTCCGTCAAGGTTGGAGACGTGATTGCCAGACTACCGCAAGAATCCTCCAAAACCCGTGATATTACCGGCGGTTTACCACGAGTAGCGGACTTATTTGAAGCTCGCACACCCAAAGAGCCGGCCATCTTAGCCGAGCGCAGCGGCACAATCAGTTTTGGCAAAGACACCAAAACCAAACAGCGATTGATTATCACCTCAACTGATGGCGAAAAAGATGAAATACCCATTCCAAAATGGCGGCACATCAACGTCTTTGAAGGACAACACGTAGAACGGGGAGAAGAAATTGTCGATGGCGCACCCAATTCACATGACATATTGCGGCTTTTAGGGACTCCCACTTTAGCGAATTACATTGTCAACGAAGTACAAGAAGTCTACCGCCTCCAAGGCGTTAAAATAAACGACAAACACATTGAAGTCATCGTGCGACAAATGCTACGCAAAGTTGCCATTATAAACCCAGGCGACACGCGACTACTTCCAGGAGAACTGGTAGAACGGGCCAAACTATTAGAAGAAAATGAACGAGTTCTCGGCGAAGAAAGCCTGCCGGCGACTTATGAACCAAAACTACTAGGCATCACCAAAGCCTCACTAGCGACAGATTCTTTTATATCGGCCGCTTCCTTCCAAGAAACTACGCGAGTTTTAACGGAAGCCTCAGTGAATGGCCGATGTGACGATTTACGGGGCTTGAAGGAAAATGTGATAGTGGGCCGCCTAATCCCCGCCGGAACCGGATTGGCTTACCATCAAGATAGGCGGCAGCAACGTCACCAACACCATAAGGGAATCAAATCGGCGAGTCGCTCGGCGATGAGGATTGAAAATTAATTGGGTGCAGTTCCTGTTTTATGACGAGTTATACCATAACATGGGTATTACAACACTAAAAGTCCAATAATTGTACTTGTATCGCCGGGCATCATTGATTCTAACGGATTTTGTTGATAGCTTATCAACATGCCAACCCCGAAGGGGTTTTCAGGCAAAAGTTTTTCTTGGAAAAACTTTAGCCCCAGGTGGAACCTGGGGAAATATTTTAAAGGTCTTCGTCGAAAAGGAACTGCACCCAAATTAATTGCTCATTGGTGGAAACTCAACAAGGTTGAATCTTGTTCGCAAACGGTTATGAGTCATTGAATTTTTTTCCAATGAGCAAACGAAATATCTGATTCATTAATCACACATCGAAAAGTGCCGCCTGTTCCTCTAATATTCTTTCTCTCTGCCCCAACTGAGTATAAGTTATTATTCCATACGCAAATTCTTGATGTATCAAACTCTTTGTTTGTTTGAATTTGTGGATAGACGTCACACCCAAACAATCCGGTAATTGGGAGGATGATTAAAACAAAAATAGGTTTCATAATTATTTATTCCCGATGCAATGTAACAAATGTAAGGTGCATCCCAACCTGCTCACAAATAAGCCTTGTCAGCAATTTTAGGTACTGATTATTATATGCTCATTGGTGGAAATCAACAAACCGTGATAAATAAAGCATATAAGGCGTGTTATTAAAGCCAGGGGCGATGCCCCAGGCTATATTAATTTCGTACCAAAGGGGCTTGCCTAGGGCGATGCCCCAGGCTATATTAATTTATCCCCGTTGGGGCTTGCCTGGGGCGATGCCCCGTTGGGGCTTGCCTGGGGCGATGCCCCGTTGGGGCTTACCTGGTAGATACACAGGCTTTATTAATGTCGCCCCGTTGGGGCTTACCTGGGGCGGTGCCCCTGGCTATATTAATATCGTCCCGTTGGGGCTTGCTAGGGGAGGTGCCCCTAGAATTTTGGTTTCTCAAAAAGTCCAATTTGTTCCCATCTTGAGTATATCTCGCGTAGCGAAGATTCAACTGCGTAAAGCTGAATTCTGTGGGTTTAGCTTCGCTGACTTCTAGGTAGCAAAGCTCTACCCACCCTACATAATCTTTGATCATTGAAAACTGAAAACTGATCACTGAAAAACTGATCACTGAAAAAAATGAACCCAGAAAAAGTCGTTTTTGGATTCTTTATCGTTATGGCATTAACCCTCAACTTTGGGTTCTTTATGGGCGATATAGATAACCCAGCCCACCATCAGGTTTATGAATTAGCGGCCGCTATTTTTGTTAATTTAGTCGCTACCATCCTCAAATTCGGTGACCGTTCACAAGTAGGCGCTTTGCTTCTATCAACCAGCTTAGTGGCAGACTTACAACTCTTTGCGGCCGCCATCGTCTGGGGCATTGCCGTCCATGTGGAACAAACGGGCCTCACGCCAACGGTTATGTCGAGTATTGTTTCACTCACCGGCGGTGCTATGTTGGCGAATGTTATATCGGTTTTATTATTGGTGATTGAAACGGCAATGTTGCGCCGATGATGATTGGAAAAATCGGATTTATCATATATAATGAGCTAATAAATAAGATTCTTTGGAAAAATCGGATTTCTTATACAATAAATCATTCGTTGATTTCCGAAATAAAATGACTTTTTCTGGTACTCAACATGAGAACAACTATGTTTAAGAAAGCTTTGATCGTTACCGTTATCGGGTTGGTTATTGGTGCGGTTGGGACGTGGTTATTAACGCCACCCGCTTTAGCGGCCCCGGAAAAAACGCCACCCACGGAAACCGCCTAGAAAAACATTCACTTAGCTGTTGACGATACCAACGAATCGGGGTTGCCGCCCGTCAACTTGCCAAGCCCAGCCCCCAATGCCGCCGGCAGAAGTGGACGAGGTGTTTGTCCAAGTCGGGCATTTAGATTATGTGAAAACCGTCGCATTTTCCCCCGATGGCAAAACCGCGTTGTCGGGCAGTGGGGATAACACTGTCAAATGGTGGGAGTTATCGACTAAGCGCGTCATCAAGTCCTTAGACGGCCATTCCGAGCAGGTTAATTCCGTCGTGTTTTCCCCCGATGGCAAAACCGCGTTGTCGGGTTCTGAGGATAAAACCGTTAAATGGTGGAATTTATCGACTGGGCGCGTCATCAAGTCCTTAAAAGGCCATTCCTCTTCGGTTTTTTCCGTCGCGTTTTCCCCCGAAGGCAAAACCGCGTTGTCGGGTTCTGAGGATAAAACCGTTAAATGGTGGAATTTATCGACTGGGCGCGTTATCAAGTCCTTAGACGGCCATTCCAAGCGGGTTAATTCCGTCGCGTTTTCCCCCGATGGCAAAACCGCGTTGTCGGGCAGTAAGGATGGAACCGTTAAATGGTGGGATTTATCGACTGGGCGCGTCATTAAGTCCTTAGACAACCATTCCTTAAACAACCATTGGGATAGTGTGGATAGTGTTGTTTATTCTGTCGCGTTTTCTCCCGATGGTAAAACCGCGTTGTCGGGTGAGGATAACATCGTTAGATGGTGGGATTTATCGACCGGGCGCGTCATCAAGTTCTTAGACGGCCATTCCTCTGATGTAAATGCCGTCGCGTTTTCCCCCGAAGGCAAAACCGCGTTGTCGGGAGGTGGTAGTAGTTCTTGGGGGAAATCAGATAACACCGTTAAATGGTGGGACTTATCGACTGGGCACGTCATCAAGTCCTTAGTCGGCCATTCCTTTTGGGTTACTTCCGTCGCGTTTTCCCCCGATGGCAAAACCGCGTTGTCAGGCAGTCGGGATCAAACCGTTAAATGGTGGGATTTATCAACTAGAACTGGGCGCGTCATTAAATCCTTAGACTTGGATATTGATTTCATTAATTTCATCGCGTTTTCCCCCGATGGCAAAACCGCGTTGTCGGGCAGTGATAAAACCATCAAATGGTGGGATTTATCGACTGGGCGCGTCCTCAAGTCCTTAGACGGCCATTCCAATAGTGTTCGTTCCGTCGCGTTTTCCCCCGATGGCAAAACCGCGTTGTCGGGAAGTAAGGATAACACCGTCAAATGGTGGGATTTATCCACTGGGCGCGTCATTAAGTCTTTAGACGGCCATTCCAACCTGGTTTTTTCTGTCGCGTTTTCCCCCGATGGCAAAACCGCGTTGTCGGGCAGTTGGGATAAAACGGTTAAATGGTGGGATTTATCGACTGGGCGCGTCATCAAGTCCTTAGACGGTCATTCCGATTGGTTTTTTTCTGTCGCGTTTTCTCCTGATGGCAAAACCGCGTTGTCGAGCAGTCGGGATCAAACCGTTAAATGGTGGGATTTATCGACTGGGCGCGTCATCAAGTCTTTAGACGGCCATTCCTTTTTTGTTACTTCAGTCGCGTTTTCCCCCGATGGCAAAACAGTCTTGTCGGGCAGTTGGGATACCACGACACGCTTATGGAGCCTTCAAACCGGTGAAGAAATTCTCCGAATGATAGGTTTTAAAAATGGCGAAGGCGTTGCCATTATGCCCCAAGGTTATTATGTCGCTTCGCCAAATGGCGATAAATACATTAATATCCGTACCAAAGATAACCAAGTCACCGGCATGAATCAGTCCAAATACAAAGCCTTCTACCACCGCCCCGATATTGTTCAACTGGCTTTGCAACTCGGTGATGCTGAACGCGCCATTGCTCAAGCAAACCAAGCCGATTAAGATGAACCGAAGGCGGCATAATCTACCCAAGACACTGTGCCGCCACCAATCTTGCCTTCGTTCCCGTCGCTATGGCGCTTGTTCTTAGAGCGTGTTTGAAAAGTCCAAGAATCAATCACTTATAAATACTATATTGCTTATAAAACAATGAGTTAAGTCGAGTTTTAAAACACGGTCTTAGACAGAAGTTTTTAATTAATTGATTTTGATGGATTTTAAATGGTAGGCCCCGGTATGGGATTCATTAAAAATCAATGCTTTAAAAGGTCTTCAAAAGACTTGTGTATAACGATGAAAGGCTATTCCTCAAGTACGTATCAGGGCACTAGCTCAGTCTGCAAAAGCCGCCTTTAGCTTTTAGCGCAGAGGAACCGCTCATGGCTGGGTGGTACTGGGATTTCCGCTATCAGGCACTAGTGCAGGAGAGCGGAAGTTTCTATATCACCTCAACGCCAACGGCTAAAGCCGTTATCTGCGGAAGCGGAAGTTACTGCGTTTGTCTAAAAGCTTAAGTGCCCTAAAGGGCACTATAAGAGAGTTAGTAGGTGAAAGCTTAACGATGCTTTTAGACAACTTTCGTTCTTCGCTACGCGAGATAACTAAATCAATCCGATTTGAAGGCCATCAAACGATTTGGCAAGTTTAAAATTAAAGTATGGCCCTAAACCGCACAATACCATAATAACTACTACAAGGATTGTCTATAATAAGGGATTTTATTTTTCATATTCTTTCATTAATGACGACAAGGATTGTATATAATAAGGGATTAATTGGTTCATTCGCTTTCATTAATAATATAACTACAAGGATTGTATATAATAAGGGATTTTATTTTTAATATTCTTTCATTAATTACAGGACTCCAAACTTTAGTTTGGCACTGCCAAGATAAATCTTGGACTCCGGCACCGCGCCAACCCCGTAAGGGTTGAATGTTAAGAGCCACTGGTGAAACCTCAATGCCATATAGTAACGAATAACTGCCTGATTTTATTAAAGTAGTACAACGGATACTCGAAATAAACGGATAAAAAAAGTCAAAAAATCATAAGGTTACAAAATTTAGGAATTTCCCCAATCCGTTTATTTAGCTCCGCTGACTTACGGTTCGAGTATCCGTTGTACTTATCAGGAATGCGCCCGGTATCCAAAAGACTTATGTATAACGATGAGAGGTTGCACTTGGGGCTATTCACTGGAGGGCCCCTACGAGGTTGGGGCCTCTCAAATGCCCTTTCCTAGGTTGCACCCTTGTCCTTATACATAAGTTTTTAAATACTTTATTTTTCTGAATTTTAACGGGTAAGCCCCACGTTGGGGATTTATTAAAAATCAATGCTCTTTTATCCGTTTCGGAACGAGTATCCGTTGTACTTATCAGGAATGCACCCGGTATCCAAAAGACTTATGTATAACGATGAGGGTAAAACCTGGGGGAATTAGCTTATGTAACAATTAATGATTAATCATTAATCATTAATCATTAATCATTAACTCGGCCCCAACCCCAAAGGGGTTGAATTTATTAATGGCATAGGTGCAACGTAAAAATTTAGCGGGGTGCAACGAAACTTTACCCACCTGACACTCTAAAATCCGTTATTATATACAATCCTTATAGGATTAAGGGCAATCACAAGAGATTGCCCCTACGTTTCAACCACTCATAGAGGTTTTAAAAAAAGCCCCAACGGGGCGATATTAATATAGCCAGGGGCAACGCCCCTGGAAATATTGTAATAGATGATCGAGCCACCCTCGTCGCGTATTTCTGTTAATTTGAAACCCTAACTCATGCCATTACCTTTATTTATGCAAAAAGGCCTTACGGCCCTATTCTGGGTTGTCAAACTGGCTGATCCAACGAGTCTGAACCGAGTTGTGACAACGCTTGAGGAGCATTTTACGTTGTCGGCCAACGAAATTGCTCTGGCGTATCAAAATAGCTACGAGTCGGCCCTTAACGCCATCATCGCCGGCTTGGACAAACCATCGTTGTTGGATTCCAAAGTGATGGAGGAATTTGCCAACCAAATTGGCCCTAACTACCTACAACCTTTTTTGAGGGCTCGTTCGAGTGTGCAACGTCACTTAGCACAGCAATCGTTTTGTGCCGACACAATAGCGAAGTGCAACGCGTTAATCCGCTACAAGGCCTCTTTGTTTCAGGTTGAGCAAACCTCACTTAATGAAAGTGATTTAGCAGCTCTTGTCACAGATAGCGGTTCGTTGTCTATCACAGAACTCGTGATAGAGCAATTGGAGGCGTTGGACAAAACGCGCTATTATTTGGATGATCCGTTTTGTGAGTTTCTTCGTTATAATAATTTATTAGGCACAGGCATGCTGTTTTTTCTGCATGAACAGTTACGCCAAGAGCAACGAGTGGCAGCCACCTTGAATGCGTTGCAACTGCAAGGCTTATGGCAAGATGTCCGCGACATCAAACATTTTTTGACTCAGTTGATGACTCGTTTGGATTTGTCAGCACAAATTAAGCCGCGTGATGAATTGACTTCTCATAATAGCAATAGCCTGAAACTGATTCGGGAGGCGGTTGCGTGCGTTGAAGCAGTTGCCAACCAATAATCCGCAATATAGTCAATTAGTGATCCGGGGTGGTAGTGTGTTGTGTTCAACCGGTGCGTTGTCGGAGGCCGAAGCGTTATTTGAGCAAGCGCAACAACAGGCCCACAGCCGATAGCGCATTGGCCGCCTATAACTTATTTCAACTCAGAGTGCGGCGCGGTGATTATGAGCAAGCATTGACCGATTTGCAAGCCGCGATTAACAATGATCCGCTTCGTTATACGCGGCATGATATAAACAAATATCCGATTGAGCGGATTTTAGGGGCCGGTGGCATGGGCGTGGTGTTTTTGTGTCAGCATAAGTTGCGAAAACAGCGCGTGGTTGTGAAATGCTTTTGGGAGTCGCGCCAAGGGCCTGCCGAACAGGTGTTTAAAGAAGCCTTTGCGATGGCAGAGATTGCTAAAGACTATGTGCCAATGCCGCTGGATTATGGTTATGCTGATCCAATTCAACAACAACGGGCCTTTTTTGTAACGGAATATCTCGATGGGGCCATCGATGGGGAGACATGGTTAAAACAATATGGCAAACTCAATTTAGCGGACGGCCTTCAAGTGGCTTGGCAAATCGCCAACGGCCTCCAAGCGGCGCTTGCGGCCGGTATTTTACATTTGGACTTAAAGCCGGCCAATATCTTATTAAAACGGGGTTCCAACCATGCCATTACTGTGAAGATAATTGATTTTTGTTTGGCACAGGTTGCTACGCCCTTACAACAACAAGCGGCGAGCCAACAAGCGAGCAGAACCCAATACAGTCTATTGGTTGGACAAGCGGTGTTTGGAACGTTCGATTATGGGTGTCCAGAGCAGCAAGGACTTGAACAATATGGCAAACCGGGTGTTCAATGTGAGGTGTTTGGGTTTGGGCAAACAATGAAGCGGTTATTCAGTGGCAAGCAACCCAGACATTGTCGGGAGCGCGATTTGCCCAATATGTCCGCATTGCGAGACTTATTGTTTGAGTGTACCGAAGTAATGCCCACCAATAGGCCAGCTTCGGCACGGGCAGTGATTAACGTGTTAGAACCGCTTATCAAGACAGGCGATCAAGCGGAGCTTCTCGAAACGGACGAACAACTGGAAGCGGTTAAGGCTGAGGAAAAAACAATGAAATCTATCAACACTGGCGATGATAACAAAGCGGAGCCAGTCAATGCTGATGACTATCTAACTTGGTTTGAGAAAGGCAATGAACTGTATAGGTTAGGTCAATTTGAACAAGCGATAGAAAGCTATGACAAGGTTTTGCAAGTCAAACCCGATGACTTTGATGCTTGGTACATTCGCGGCTTTGTGCTTGGCAACTTAGGCCGCTATGAACAAGCGATAGAAAGCTATGACAAGGCCTTGCAAATCAAACCGGATTACCACAATGCTTGGTACATTCGCGGCTTTGTGCTTGGCAACTTAGGCCGCTATGAACAAGCGATAGAAAGCTATGACAAGGCCTTGCAAATCAAACCGGATGACCACAAAGCTTGGTACAATCGTGGCAATGCGCTTGACGACTTAGGCCGCCATGAACAAGCGATAGAAAGCTATGACAAGGCCTTGCAAATCAAACCGGATGACCACAAAGCTTGGTACAATCGCGGCAGTGCGCTTGACGACTTAGGCCGCTATGAACAAGCGATAGAAAGCTATGACAAGGCCTTGCAAATCAAACCCGATGACTTTGATGCTTGGTACAATCGCGGCAGTGCGCTTGACGACTTAGGCCGCTATGAACAAGCGATAGAAAGCTATGACAAGGCCTTGCAAATCGAACCTGATGACTTTGATGCTTGGTACAATCGCGGCAATGCGCTTGACGACTTAGGCTGCCATGAACAAGCAATAAAAAGCTATGACAAGGCCTTGCAAATCAAACCTAATGACGAATTAGCTCGGAACAATCGCAAATTGGCGTTAAAGAAGTTGGGCAATAACCCAAACTGAATGAGCCACCTGTTCGGAACATTCACAGCGTTAGAGAAGTTGAGCAGCCAGTACAATACAATAAATCGGAGTACAACATATAAAGTACTTTGATCTCAAAAACGACTTTGATCTCAGAAATAAATCGTCATGGCTAAGTTTATTTAGCCACCCCCGAATATGAAAATCCGTTTCGGAAAGCTTCGCTGACTTTCTGTTTGCCAAACGCAGTAACTTCCGCAAGCGAGATCATCCGTTGTACTATAGATTTTCAAATAATTATTTTCAAAGTAGGTATCGATAAGCCTCAGAATAAATTCTTACGTTTCGCATCGTTAAGCTAAAGCCTACTGGCTAAAGCCTACTAATTTTATATGCCATAGTACCCTTTAGGGTACTTTAGCTGTTAGACAACTTTCGTTCCGAGCGGAGCGAGATAACTGGTGAAAGCTGTTGGCTTCAAGTTTTGAAATTATTTATATGAAAAACTATAGATGTTGCAGCTATTTTCACAGCAAACGAAATTTTCTCGTTATACCCAAGATGGGAACAAATTGGACTTTTTGGGAAACAAAAATTCCAAGGACGTTGCCCTTGGCAAGCCCCAACGGGGCGAAATTAATATAGCCAAGGGCATCGCCCCCGGCAAGCCCCAACGGGGCGACATTAATAAAGCCTGGGGCATCGCCCCAGGCAAACGACATTAATAAAACCTGGGGCACCGCCCCAGGCAAGCCTTGAACTTGAACTTTGAGGAATCTTGTTGAATCATTTCACTCTAAATGACAGAAAAATTTAAAATCAATCACTTATCGGTGGTAGGTGTCACCTGGGGTGGTAAAAATGAGGTTCCAACGGGTTCTAAAACTTGATCCCAGTTTTATTCCTTCGTTTTTAATGACTTAAAAAACAATAACTTATTGATTAGCTTTTCATTAAAAATTAGCTTCGCTGACCTTCGGTTCGTTTACGTCGTTTACTTCGTTCTCGTCACAATTTTCACCACCCCAGGTGTCACCTATTTCAGCCTCACCCTGGCCCTATTCTGAAACGGTTTCCCTATTAACCTTTCCCCATGCTTATTAACTTTGTTAGGTGTGGGGCCGTTAAGTCAATATTTAGCCGAAGCGCAACTTGACTAAGATGCTGGAGTTTAATTGAATGGTATTGAGATGGAACCTAGTGAAAAGGAAGGGAAGGAGGCCCCAACCCCGAAGAGATTGCAATCGATACGCCCCAAGTGAAACCCTTGTTCTTAGACATAAGCTTTTAAATACTTGATTTTTATTGATTTTAACGACTAGGCCCGACATTGGGGAGCCATTAAAAATATCGCCTGGGGATAAATCCTTAAGAAACAAAGCATATCGCCTGGGGATAAATCCTTAAGAAACAAAGCTTAAGTCTGCTAAAGCAGACTAGCTCCAATGTGGGTTTTCTTTCGTAGTGCCCTTTAAGGTACAGTAGCTCTTAGCAACCTGAGGCCCTCGCTACTGGCGGCGGCGGTAGGAAAACTTGATCATCGAGTATCAGGAATGCACCCAGTATCCAAAAGACTTGTGTATAACGATGAGGGTTGCACCTGGGGCGTATCGATTGCAACCCCTTCGGGGTTGGGGCCTTTCGCTCACTTTTACCCCAGGTTTCACCTGGGGCTATTCATATTCAACCCCTTCGGGGTTGGGGCCCCTTTCCGGGGCCTTCCCCAGGTTTCACCTGGGGCTATTCATATTCAACCCCTACGGGGTTGGGGCTCCTCCCCGGCCCTTCCCCAGGTTTCACCTGGGGCTATTCATATTCAACCCCTACGGGGTTGGGGCCTCGCTGCCAAAAGATTTAATACATTCTGAAAACCGATCATTGAAAACGGATCACTAAAAAAAATGAATACCATTGTTTTTCTAGTCATGCGCCGAATGCGTATCCCATTGCTAGTGCTACTAACCGTGTACACTATCGCAGTGGTGGGCATGACACTGATACCGGGCGTAGATGATAAAGGCCTACCTTGGCGGATGGATTTTTTCCACGCATTTTATTTTGTTTCTTTTACCGGCACCACCATCGGCTTTGGCGAAATCCCTTATGAATTCTCGGCCGCCCAACGAATGTGGGTAACAGTGTCGCTGTATATGACAGTAATCGCCTGGTTTTATGCTATCGGTACCTTGCTTACTCTGGTACAAGACGAAGCGTTACGGCGCACCGTTATCGAAAGCCGCTTTGCTCGCGCCGTCAGCAATATTCATGAGCCTTTTTACTTAATTTGTGGCTACGGAGATACCGGCCAAGCTTTAGTGAGTTCGTTGGAAAAACGCTTTATGCGTTCCGTGGTAATAGAAATTAGGCAAGCACGTATTGATATTTTAGCGATAGAAAATTATCCGATTTATGTTCCAAAGCTTTGTGCCGATGCCAGTAAACCTCTCCATCTTGTAGAAGGTGGCCTCAAAAATAGCGATTGCGCCGGCATCGTTGCCCTCACCAACGACAATTTAGCCAATTTACATATTGCCATTACTTCTAAACTCCTTAAGCCGAATTTAACCGTGATTAGCCGCGTCGATTCCCACGAAGTGGCCGCTAATATGGATTCCTTTGGCACCAATTACTTGATCGATCCGTTTGATATCTTTGCCCGTAAATTGCATACGGCCCTTCATTCTCCCAATCTGCTACAATTACGCGAATGCTTAACCGGAAATATTGATATAACCTCGTGTAAACCCTTAAATCCGCCGCGACAAGGTTTATGGATACTTTGTGGCTATGGACGCTTTGGCAAAGCAGTGTATGAACGACTTAAAACCGAAAAAGATATTCGTTTGGTGGTGATTGAAGCGGCCCCCGGTATGACGGGTTATCCAAGAGGAGAGTATGTTATCGGCCGCGGTACCGAGGCTGATACTCTCCAACAAGCGCATATTGAAGAAGCCGTCGGCATTGTGGCGGGTACTGATGATGATGTGAATAATCTATCCGTTGTTATGACGGCTCGCGAACTTAACCAGAATATTTTTGTGGTCATTCGGCAAAATAAGGCCCATAATCAAATTATCTTTGAGGCCGCAAAGGCCGATATTGTGATGCAGCCCAGTCAGATTATTGCTAATCACATTTGGGTATTATTAACCACGCCTTTATTGGTTAACTTTATCCGCTTAGCTAAACGGCGAGACAAGCTATGGACAAATCAACTTATCAGTCGTCTGCAAAAAGTTTTGAACAATACAACCCCTAACCTTTGGGAAATCTCGATAGATTCGGACGGGGCACCGGCCATTTGTGACGCGCTTTCGCGTGAATATAATCTCATCAATTTGGAGTGCTTGTTACGTGATCCCAGAGTTCGTGATGATAATCTGCCTTGTCTGCCCTTACTATTGGTACGCGGCGAGAGAAAAATATTGCTACCGGAAGAAACAGAATCTTTGGCAATGGGCGACAAACTGCTATGGTGCGGCAAACGTGGAGCACAAAAGTGGATGGAATGGACGTTGCGTGATCCATTGGTGCTGGTATATCTGTCAACAGGTGAAATAGTGCCCCGCAGCTATGTGTGGCGCTGGCTACAAAAGAAGTGGCAAAGGAAGGGAATGAAAAATGAAAAATGAAAAATGAAAAATTGTGGCATTGGCTTTTAAAAATGACACTTTTCAATAACTACAAGGATTGCATATAATAAAAGATTTAATTTGTTCATTCGCTTTCATTAATAACTACAATCCTTGTAGTTGCTGTTTGTGCCAAGATAAATCTTGGACTCCTGCCAAGATAAATCTTGGACTCCTGCCAAGATAAATCTTGGACTCCTGCCAAGTTAAATCCTATTCAAACCTAAACCGATAGAAACCAACACAATGAAACAAGTCGCCCCGTTACGTTACGATGTCATTTTTAAAAAGGCCTTCACCCACCCAGACTTGTTCACCGCGTTAGTCAAGGATTTTGTTGGCATCCAATTGGAAATTGACGAGGTAGAACATGACAAAGCGTTTGTTTCATCGGTGGGCAATGTCGCCACCAAATTATTTGCCGAAGACCCAAAAAATCAGGTAATTGTCGAAATACAACATGCTCATGATTCAGACAATTACGAACGGTTTGTTTATTCTCAATGTAGTGCGATGGTAAAAACAATTGCCAGTTCTGGTATTTACAAGTTTCCAGTGACTCTTATCACGTTAGTCTTTTTTACCAAGAAAAAAAACCTCAGTCCAGACAGCGGTATTATCGTACATGACTTTGGGCCGAGAAATTTTGTAACGGGTGAATTGCTGACTGATATTTATCCGCATAAACATAAGCTGTTTTTTGTGTTTACCAATGACTCGACGCATGAAAAGACACCAAAGCCCTACCGCGAATGGATGCAAGCGATTCATGATAGCCTAGATAAACAAGTAGATGAGGCTAAGTATACCAATCCATCAATTCAAGCACTTTTTGAAGTGATTGAGAAAGATAAAATCACGCCTGAAGAACGTGCTCGTATGAAGGAAGAACATAATCAGGAGGAAGCGGAGACGCGGGGGTTCAAAGAAGGCGAGGAAAAGGGATGGAAAGAGGGAATAAAGGAAACCGCTCGCAATCTTAAGGCTAACGGTAAGTTAACCGAAGAAGAAATAGCCAGCATTACCGGCTTAACTTTGGAAATTGTCAAAGCCTTGTAAAGAAAAATAGGCGTGCAGGAGTCCAAACTTTAGTTTGGCAATATCAATTACCTAGGCACCACCCAAAGCCCCAACGGGGCGACATTAATAAAGCCTGAGGCATCGCCCCAGGCAATAAATCAATCCTATCTGAGGGCCATCATACAGTTTTGAAGGTTTCAAACTAAAGTATGGCCCTAAGCCGTACAATACCATAATAACGACTACAAGGATTGTATCTAATAAGGGATTTAATTTGTTCATTTTCTTATCTAAGGATCGAAGAAAAATTAATTTCCCCAAAATAGTTATAGTGCCCTTTAGGGTACTTTAGCTTTTAGATGGCGGAAGTTATTTTTTAGCCGATCCTAAGCGAAAAAATCCTTTTTTATATACAATCCTTGTAGTTGCTGTTTGTGCCAAGATAAATCTTGGACTCCAGCACCGCGCCAAGAACAATCTTGTTATAATATTTGAGGCATAAAAAAAGCCCCTAGGAAAAGAAGCCAAGGGGCTTTTTTATTAACCGCCCGGTGCGTCAACCACCGTTCGGTTGTTTACAGCATAGAGGTTGCTACGTTTGCTTCATTCTACCCATGCTACGTTAGTAAAGCCCCTTGTCGAAAGACTTGGGGCTTTTTCGTTATGGGCATTACTTCGATTGTTACTCCGCAGTGGCTTCGTCTATGACGTCAAAATGGACAGTGCTTTGTCCGTTGACATCAATATCTTCTAAACCGTAGTAGTAAGTGATTCCTGACTCAACGTTAGAGTCTACATAAGAGTAAGGATATCCACCAACTTTTGTGCCTTTAGAGGGAATCAACTGGTCAGTTATTCTTATTACTTGAGAATAATCGCCAGTTCTCCAACCTTCGCCAGTAGCACGCAAAATATAAAAGCCAGCGTTGTCAACTTCAGAAGCCGTTATCCAATGTACACGAATGGCATTTTGGAAAGGAGTCGCGGTGAAGTTGTTTAGTGTTACAAGCATTGGCTTGCATTCATTTTTACCCGTATAAAGCGATTTGATTTCGCATTCGGGTAAAGCGCGGTTATAAACCCGAACCTCGTCTATTTTGCCGTCAAAATATTCATTTCCTGCACTGCGATACCATCCCGAACCAATCATGAGGTTTGAACCATCAACATTAGAAGAACAAGTCTTATTTGTGCCAATAATGTTACCATCCACATACAGGGTATAATGTTGGGCTGAAACTGTCCACACAACATGATGCCATCCTCCAGTGACAGTGCCGTGGCGATGATTTCCACACCTACCATATACTACATATTGGCCATTGTAAAGAGCCAACAACTGTTTATCGTTATCTATGTCAATAATACTTCTCCAGCCATTGGAGCGATTAGCATTTATCCACGTAGAGTAGGTAAAGTTAGACAAATCAAAAGCGGAATTTTCAATCACCCGAATATAATTACCATAAAAACTAAATGCCTTGTTCGTCTTTCCAAAGCGATTCATGGTTAATGTAGCACCTTGCACTGTTCCGTGATGCCCATTCTCACTCGCATCCTGAGCATTCCCATCAAACGGATAATGGGCAACCAACCCAGCATTCAAGTCAGCCCAAGCAACTGGAAACCAAGATAACCCCATTACCAGAGTCATCCAAAGTACAGTGCGTAATCCGCACCTAAGTCTTTCCATCGTCTTTCTCCTCTAATTAAAAAAAACAAGTAATCCATCATATTACCATTAAATAAATTTTCCGCTTAACCACCCTCACTTTTCCTGCCCCGCCGGTATCAGCCCCAACTTCTTTTTCTTTTCTGTAAAGTCCACCGGCTGTTTACAACCTTTCTGTATGGTGCCAATTTCTGATTCCCTTTTTAGGGCCTCACCTTTTATCGCGGCGGGATTATAGTCGTAAGGCATGTAATAAACTTTGCTACCATAACTTATAACATATTTGATTAAGCCACGTTCATTACAGTAGGGACATTTTTCTGTTGTAATGGTTGGCTTAGCGGCGGCTTGATGGGCGGGTGCGTCCATCAGTAATAAATGGCGGCGGCCCAAAAAAGCAGTGGCTCTAATGCGACTCGATTGACCGCATTTCGATTATCACACGCAAAACGATACCACCCTGTCTCAGTCAAATCGGCGTACTTAAATTAAAAATCGGGGTTGCGGCTTGTCTCGCCGTAAATACTTGGCAACAGCATACGCACACTCTGGCGATAACCCCACCCTTTTCAAAACTCCGTATCGCCGGTGCAATGCGCCCCTGATTCCAGAACATAAATAATGACTAATTGAAGCCATCATTACTTTGATCTAAATCAAGACAAAGTTCAAAAGCGCCGGTAGCAACATGCGGCCCAATAATCCGAGCGAGGATAAGTCCCGTTGCTCTTATTGGGTTTCGTACTCAACTGTGATCAATTTCTGTGCGGTTTGTACCTTGGCTTGGTACTGTTGCGCCCTTCTTTGATAATCGCTTGACTTACTTCATATTTTTTGGTAAGAATAAAATGCACACAGCATCCGCTTGGTTAATTACGTGCGTGGACAATTTGAGCCGTATTATTTTTGCTCTTATTAGATTAGTGTTTGGCCCTTCATGGCTAAATCAACCGTGTTCATAAAATCATTTTTTGCCGTTCTTTCAAACACCATTATGGCAGCCACATTAAAACGTCCAAGGCCTCAAGTCGCACATTGTTTCTCAGTCACAGGTTAGTCATGGTGTTGCGAGTCCTACCCAAATTGAAATGCGTTCAACTTTCCGATCCCGTAACCGCATTTGCACAAACGCCTCTGATGTGTCAACACCCTCACCCACCGTACAAAAAGCCAATGGTTTCCTTAGATGATCCGTATTAATGGACACGCCTGAGTCCATCACGGTCGAATAAATCACCCCGTCAGTGTGCCTTAAAAATTGACCAGCCGCACCGCTCGACAACTGTTTGGCATCCACTTAATACTGAGCGTTCTGAAAGCCATTATCACCACAAAACCCATGAATTTTATCAATCCGATTTGGGGGCCATAAAATCATTTGGAAGTTTTCAAATTAAAGTCTGGCCCTCAAACGCGCAATACCATGCACAAGGATTGTATATAATAAGGGATTTGATTTGTTCATTCGCTTTCATTAATAACTACAAGGATTGTATATAATAAGGGATTTAATTTGTTCATTTTCTTATCTAAGGCTCGAAGAAAAATTAATTTCCCCAAAATAGTTATAGTGCCCTTTAGGGTACTTTAGCTTTTAGATGTTGGCGGAAGTTATTTTTTAGCAAGATAAATCTTGGACTCCTGACACGAAAATTCAAAATATTTGATGATTGCGTTTGTCAAACCGCAGCGATAAACAGGTAAAAATCAATGGCATATAGTGATTTTACGTTAAAACGAGTTAAGTCTGATCTCAATATAAAAGTTATTGAGAATGAAACGCTTTTTCCTAACATTGATGGTATTAAAATTAGTCAATTTCTTGAAACAATGCTAAAACGGAATGTTCCACTTGCTTTAGCCATTAATACCGAAAAAGCACGCTCTGAACTGATAATTGCAAATATATTGTTGGAAGTCAAAGATCAACTCAAAAATGAAATCAGTTTTTTTTCCGGGATTGATTTTACCGTTGATAAAGATAGAGGACTAAATGGTTATTGTGATTTTATCTTGAGCCGTTCTATTGAACAATTCTATTTGGATACGCCAGTTGTAACAATAGTGGAAGCCCAAAATGAAAATATTACCGGTGGATTAGGTCAATGTATCGCGGAAATGTATGGCGCGGCAATTTTTAATGAAAGAGAGGGCAATCAAATCGCGTGTATTTATGGCGCAGTAACAATAGGTGACGAATGGAAATTTATTAAATTACTGGGAGATACTGCGTATATTGACATTGAAAAATACTATATCAATGAGATTCAAAAAATTATAGCTATTCTAGTGGAAATGGTAAACAAAAATGCCTAAACGATAGGGATTAGCGATTTATCGCCTCACGCAAACAACTAATCGTCCAAACGTTAGTCTGGCAGAATAGTGATACGCGGGCTCCTGTTATTGAGCTATTTTTTGGCAGGTTTTTGGACTATCGGTTTTCAAGGCCATAAAAGACTTTGGATGCTTTCAAATTAGGTTATGGCCCCTGTCGCCCATAAAGTCGTCCAAACTTTAGTTTGGCAATCACCACGGAGTCCAAACTTTAGTTTGGCAGTGCCCATAAATCCGTCCAAACTTTAGTTTGGCAATACCAAGCTAAATCAAGCCGATTTGGGGGCCATAAAATCATTTGGAAGGTTTCAAATTAAAGTATGGCCCTCAAACGCGCAATACCATGCACAAGGATTGTATCTAATAAGGGATTTAATTTGATCATTCGCTTTCATTCGCTTTCATTCGCGAAAAATCCGTTTTTATATACAATCCTTATAGTTTACCTAGGGCACCGCCCCAAGCAAGCCCCAAAGGGGCGACATTAATAAAGCCTGGGGCATCGCCCCAGGCACCGCCCCAGGCACCGCCCCAAGCAAACGACACTTTGTTTTTATTCTATAAAATTTTATTGACGGACAAATCTATTTTTCAACAACGTCGGCAAAAGTTTCGCGCCGCAAACTCCGTGTCTCTGTGTTGAAAATATAAAAAGAGGATTAGAATGGAATTTATAAAGGAATTTATAAACACAGATTTAGGTCAATTGATCGCTTGGATTTCTGGTATAGTCGGTGGAGCGGCAGCGATATGGTTTTTTTGGGAAAAAATACTTGCAGGTATAAGATGGATTATCAAACAAATCAAAAGTTGGCTCGCCTTGCTAAAAACATCCCACTCCAACCCATTCACTGATCAAGGGCGCATCATTCCCGAAGCTTTTTTTGGACGTAAGCAGTTACTGCGAAATATTTTTGAGGCATTGGAAAAAGGCATTAATTTGTCGCTAATCGGTGAGACACAAATGGGTAAATCGTCGCTTTTGCGTAAAGTGTGTCAATTGAGGGCCAAGCAGTTGCCTAATAAAACCTTTATTGATTTGGACTTAAGCAGTGTCCATGATGAGGGCGATTTTTTTAAGGCTTTGTGTGATGAAATAGGTATTCCAGAAAAGCGGGGCTATCTGCTCCATCGAGCGTTGCATGGCAAGCAGTATGTTTTATGTCTTGATAATATAGAGCGTTTGACGAACACACTGTTTAGTGGCGATGAGCGCACTGAATTACGCGGCCTTGCCGAAGGTGCGGATGCACCGTTGACGTTACTGATTGCCAGTCGTTCTCGTTTGGATACGCTATTTCCTGATTCACCTTTAGAGGCTTCTCCATTGGCTGGTATTTGTCAGCGACTAACCATACCGCCCTTTTCGCCCGAAGAAGTCCGTGCTTTTATCCATACGCGCTTACAACCAACGGGTGTACAATTCACTGATGCTGAAATTGAAAACATTTGGCAACAAAGCCAAGGCCATCCGAATAAAGTGCAACGGGCAGCCGCTGAATTGTACTGGCAACGTAAATAACGACAAGGATTATATAACGACAAGGATTAGTTATAAAAAAGGATTGAAGCCCAAAAATACCCACGAACCAATCCTTTATTATATACAATCCTTGTTGTGATTGAAGCCCAAAAATACCCACGAACCAATCCGTTATTATAAGCAATCCTTGTAGTTAATAACGGATTAAAACCAGAACACCTAACCGGAAGGATTGAAGCCCAAAAATACCCACGAACCAATCCTTTATTATAAGCAATCCTTGTAGTTAATAACGGATTAAAACCAGAAACACCTAACAAACCAATCCAACTAACGACAAGGATTAGTTATAAAAAAGAATTGAAGCCCAAAAATACCCACGAACCAATCCTTTATTATATACAATCCTTGTTGTGATTGAAGCCCAAAAATACCCACGAACCAATCCGTTATTATAAGCAATCCTTGTAGTTAATAACGGATTAA
>Ga0190344_1000056_pt1 | contig 71561 bp, 47 predicted proteins | sample 48721323_MG_FD_161662 | JGI IMG/M metagenome (GOLD analysis project Ga0190344, IMG submission 161662) | Hydrothermal vent microbial mat bacterial communities from Southern Trench, Guaymas Basin, Mexico - 4872-13-2-3_MG | ecosystem: Environmental > Aquatic > Marine > Hydrothermal vents >... | reverse complement strand
TTTGGCTGGGGCAAAAAGCCTTCTGAGTAGTACAACGAATTACGTCGCTTATTGAGTACAACGAATTACGCGCTTATTGAGTACAACGAATTACGCGGATAAACGAATTAAGGTTGTTTGGCTGGGGCAAAAAGCCTTCTGAGTAGTACAACGAATTACGTCGCTTATTGAGTACAACGAATTACGCGCTTATTGAGTACAACGAATTACGCGGATAAACGAATTAAGGTTGTTTGGCTGGGGCAAAAAGCCTTCTGAGTAGTACAACGAATTACGTCGCTTATTGAGTACAACGAATTACGCGCTTATTGAGTACAACGAATTACGCGGATAAACGAATTAAGATTTGGCTGGGGCAAAAAGCCCTCTGAGTAGTACAACGAATTACGTCGCTTATTGAGTACAACGAATTACGCGCTTATTGAGTACAACGAATTACGCGGATAAACGAATTAAGATTGTTGGCTGGGGCAAAAAGCCTTCTGAGTAGTACAACGAATTACGTCGCTTATTGAGTACAACGAATTACGCGGATAAACGAATTAAGATTTGGCTGGGGCAAAAAGCCTTCTGAGTAGTACAACGAATTACGTCGCTTATTGAGTACAACTCAGTATAGTAATATAATCCTGTTCATCCCTTAATCCGTTAAATCCGGTTTAACAGCTTTAAAGGAAAACAACATGAAAACCGAAACCAAACTTATCCGTTTTGATTGGGCAATGAAAAGTTTATTACGTGACAAAGCCAACTTTGACATATTGGAAGGCTTTTTAAGCGCCGTACTTTGTCAAGACGTTTCTGTTATCGAAATACTCGAAAGCGAATCCAACGTGCCTGATATTGACCAAAAACTCAATCGGGTTGATATTCTTATCCAAGATAAACAGCAGCGATATGTCATTATCGAAATCCAAAATTGTCACATTACTGCTTATTTGGAACGCATTCTCTTTGGCGTTTCTAAAGTCATTGTCGATAATGTGAAATCCGGTGAAGACTATCGTGAGATTCGCAAAGTGGTTTCTATCAGTATCCTTTATTTTAATTTAGGGCTGGGTGAGGATTATGTTTTTTATGGCAATACGGAGTTTCGGGGTTTGCACGACAATAAGCCACTGGTTTTCCGGCGGCGGAAAGAAGACAAAACGCTTGAGAAATTCAAAAGCCAAGATATTTTTCCAGAATACTACTTGATTAATGTGGAACGTTTTGCTGATGTGATGAAAACGGACTTGGATGAGTGGATTTATTTGTTCAAGCACGCAGCCTTACCCCCTAATTGTCAAGCGAAAAACCTCGACAAAGCCGGTGAAAAACTGGACGTGTTGAAAATGAAGCCCGAAGAACGCCACCGTTATGAGTTGTATCTGATGGCGCTGGTGAATGAGCAAGATGCCATTGATACGGCACTTAACAAAGGTAAAATCAGTGGAAAATTGGAAGTTGCTCAAAAAATGCAAAAGTCCGGTATGGATATGGAAACGATAGTCGCTTTGACTGATTTGAGTCCCGACTTAATAGCAAGTGAACCTTCAAATCCAGGGGTCATTATCAGTTTTTGGTGAACAATTTCTCGTAATTGGGGTAATTTAACGTTTCGTTTTGATAAAATCCTTTTATCTCGCAAACGAAACGCCACATACCAGCGTATGACATTTTCCACATACATATTTGGCGGAAAAATCCCATCTATCTTTAAACAAGTCGGGAAAGCTATAATAAACCGGCACGACGGCTTCTGGATCACGATGCTCCTGTTCAAAAAACAGTCGGTTGACGACGCGCTTAAAAATTTCGGTTTTGCCCATGCGCCGTTGTCCGAGCAAGACGGTAGACATGGTACGGCGCGTCCGTGCTTTTAACGCCGCTTGATAAAAGTCGTCTAAAAAAATTCACGATCCGTGTAAACTTCTTCTGGAACTAACGTTCTGATGGCCCATTGTTGAGTTTGATTCATGGTGTTATTTATTACTTTATCTCTCAGTACACGACAAACAATTATAACTAGTTTATCGCTATAATGTTGGACACCTGCCAAACTAAAGTTTGGACTCCTGCCAAACTAAAGTTTGGACGACTGCCAAACTAAAATTCACAATTAACAATTCACAATTCACAATTCGTTTACGTCACAATTAGAAGGGGGGGCCTAATAACGAAAAATGATATATAAAATAATGCCTTCTGAGAGGCCGGTAATGAGGGCCATTGTGTAAAGATTACTGGCTCTGAAAAGGCTGAAAATAATCATGCCTAGGAAAATTGAAAATAAAAATATCTTTTTATCAATGCTTTGCAAAACAGCTAACGTTAACCCAGTTCCAAGAAATATCAGCGCAGAAATGATAACAACAATGGCTGAGCCAATCACGATTTCCGACAACGAGTAAACTTTGTCATCAAGGTCTCTGATGATCTTGTTGAAGACAAACAATAAGAAAATCAATAAGGAAATGGAAGGAAAGGGCGCAATTGTCACTTTCAACAGATTGGCCGAGACTTGTTCGGTAAAATCAGGCACAAGTATCAAACCAATGATCACCATGGAGATGATAGTGATGAGGCTTTGCAAGTAAAATAACACTGTTCGATTTGTCAACATCGGTTGTGTTCCTCAAGTTATAAATAAAACGTGTATAGAAATCCCCATCGAGATGCCACTTAAAATGGCAATTACCTGAATGCTTTTGGTCAACAATATATTAGCAATATACATCACTAGAACAAGTGAATTAAGAAAGATGGGAACAACTGAGTCACTAAACTCTTTATAGATGAAAGCTTCAAAAAAGTAAAGAAAAAGGGTTGTCGCTAATAGTGTGACTAATAAATAGTTGAATGACGCGAAAACGCTTAGGGTGCTTTCATCTCGCTTTTTGACAAAACTTCCTGTCGCGACAAAAAGGTAAGCGAAAAAAATGGCAAGCGGAACGGGACCAAAAACGGAGGCGAACACCTTGATAATGTTTCTAACGGTGACATCTTTGGCTAAAAATTCAAATAACAATAAGCTATAAGGTATCAATAAAATGATAACTAAGCCGCGGGCTAGTGTTTTAGTCATCGGTTTGTAGTAGGTTTGTAGTAGTGCAGTAAAGCGGAAATAGAAAGACCACCTCAGCCAACTAAAAGCGAAAGTAGGCTAAAGCCTCAATGCCATTAAGTTAAGGAATTAGAAACAAATAATCCCCCCGCCTTTGGTAAAGCCGTCGTCTAATAGCTGAAGTGCCCTAAAGGGCACTGAAGACTCAATGCCATATCGTTTGCTTAGAAAAAAATCCTGAATTTACCAGTCCCCTTTAGGGGACTTTAGCTTTGGCTCTTTCTCGTTTATTTCTTAACTTAATGGCATTGAGGCTAAAGCCTACTGAGCCTTTTGCAGTGCCCTGACACGTACAGTAGCTCTTAGACAACGGCTTTAGCTGTTGGCGTTGGGGTGGTATCGAAACTTCCGCTTTACTGTACTAGGTTTGTAGTAGTCGCTTTAGCGACTCACAAGCCGCTCGTTATGTTAAAAGGCTCTTGTTTAGTAGTCGCTTTAGCTTGGACACCAGTTTGGATGCAGGCTGAGAGGGCCGGCTGTGGGCGAAATAAAAAGTGGGCAAGCGGGCTTTGATATTGTGGTATTTTTTGAGATCAGAGTGCCCGCTTACCCACCCTACAAATCTAAAATTCACAATTCGTTTACGTCACAATTCATCATTCACAATTCACCATTCATCATTCATCATTCACAATTCACAATTCACAATTAGATTATTCTCCCATGCTCGCCAATAAGTCCATTTTATGTTCACGCTTCAGCGGTTCAATCAGGTGATTGAGGTTGCCCGCTAAAATCTCGTTCAATTGGTATAGGGTTAAACCAATGCGATGATCAGTGACTCGTCCTTGTGGAAAGTTGTAGGTGCGAATGCGCTCGGAGCGATCACCACTGCCTACTAAATTGCGTCGCGTCTCTGCTTGTTCCGCCTGTTGACGATCACGCTCGGCCTGTAAGAGGCGTGCTTTCAATAAGGAGTTAGCACGGGCGCGGTTTTTATGTTGGGAACGCTCGTCTTGGCATTCCACCACGATGCCAGTTGGTAAATGGGTTAAGCGGATAGCAGAGTCGGTTTTGTTGACGTGTTGTCCACCCGCGCCAGAGGCGCGGAAAGTATCTACCCTTAAATCCGCCGGATTGATTTTAATGTCATCCACCTCTAGCACTTCCGGCATCACCGCTACCGTACAAGCTGAGGTGTGAATACGGCCTTGAGACTCCGTTTTTGGCACACGCTGCACCCGATGTACGCCCGATTCAAACTTGAATTCCGAATATGCGCCCGGCCCACTGACGCGCATGATAAATTCTTTGTAGCCGCCATGTTCACCTGCCGTTTTGTTGATGGGTTCCATTTGCCAACCACGCTGCTCAATATAGCATGCGTACATCTTCGCCAAATCGCCAGCAAATAAGGCCGCTTCATCGCCGCCGGTGCCGGCCCTGATTTCTAAAAAGATATTGCTATTGTCACCGAGTTCTTTGGGCAGTAAGAGTTCTAGCAGTTCTGTTTCTAAACGCGCCTCTTCGGCTTGCGCTTGCGCTAACTCTTCTTCTGCCAAGGCTCGCATTTCGGCGTCTTTATCGCGCAGCATCTCTTTAGCGCCTGCAATGGCTTCTAAATTGTTGCGGTATTGTTGAAAACAATCCACAATGGGTTGAATTTCTGCGTGTTCCTTGGACAAGCTACGAAACTTGTTTTGATCGGCGATGATTTCAGGTTCAGCCAGTAGGGCATCAAGTTCCTGTAAACGCTCAGTGAGATTTTCTAGTTTGGTACGGATAGAATCTTTCATGTTTTGATAACGGGTAATTGGTAATGGGTAATGGGTAATTGTAATTGGCTATTTTTGATGAGCCATTGTTTCGTTCATTTGTACGAGACGGGCTAAGCTAATATCGCTTTGCAAACTTAGTTTATAATACAACAAATTAGGCAATAAACCGGCGTACAAATTTTATGCGGAGTATACAAGCCCCAACGGGGCGACATTAATATAGCCTGGGGCATCGCCCCAGGAATTCACAATTCACAATTCACAATTTACAATTCACAATTCACAATTCACAATTCATTATAAAGGAGAGGAGGCTATGTCAGAAACTTCAATGAGTAAGGAGTATTTAGGTATTGCTGATATGATGACAGGCATGATGATGGTGTTTATGTTGATTGCTGTCGCGTTTATGTTAACTGTGGAGGCTTCTAAAAATGAGATTGAGCGTCAAAAAGATGCGATGGCAGAAATTGCCGAAATGGCGGAGCGTAGCCGTTTACAGTTAAATAAAGAATTGTCGGAGGAGTTTGCGGGTAATTTAAAGGCGTGGAACGCTGAGATTTTGAAGGATAATACGGTGCGCTTTAAGGCACCTAAAGTTTTGTTTAAAACGGGAAGAAGTACGTTGCGCCGCCGCTTTAAAAGTATTTTAAGTGATTTTTTTCCTCGTTATATTAATATATTGCAGCGTTATGCCTCAGAGATTGAGGCTGTCCGAATTGAAGGGCATACGTCTAGTGATTGGTTGGGTGCTAATGAGATGGCAACACGTTATCTTAATAATGTTGAATTATCCCAACAACGGGCATTAGCCACGTTGGAATATTGTTATAAGGATACTTCGGTAACGGAAAAGCAACGGGTATGGCTCAGAAAAGTGTTGAGAGCTAATGGCTTGTCTTTTGCTCGGTTGATTTTGAAGGCGGATAAGACGGAGGATGTTGAAAAATCTCGACGCGTTGAGTTTAAAGTCGTTACTAAGGCAGAGGATAGGTTGTATCAAATCTTGGAGCGTTCTCGTTCTGAGTAGATTTAATTGCGTGGAGTGAGTACAACTAATGGCGCGGAGTGAGTACAACGAATTACGCGGATAAACGAATTGGGAGGATAGTACAACGGATGACGTGGATGAACGGATTGGTGGGGAAGTACAACGAATTACGCGGATAAACGAATTGGTAGGAAAGTATAACTAATGATGCGGAGTGAGTACAACTAATGGCGCGGAGTGAGTACAACTAATGGCGCGGAGTGAGTACAACGAATTACGCGGATAAACGAATTGGGAGGAAAGTACAACTAATGGCGCGGAGTGAGTACAACTAATGATGCGGAGTGAGTACAACTAATGGCGCGGAGTGAGTACAGCGAATTACGCGGATAAACGAATTGGGAGGATAGTACAACGGATGACGTGGATGAACGGATTAACAATGATGTGAAGTACAACGAATTGCGAGAAGTGAGTCATAACGTGAGCTCGAGTTGAAATTTCAGTGAGTTATATAATTAGTAATTGTATAAGGTATTTATTTATAATGACTTTTAACTCAATAAGTGAAAAAAACCAGCTTTACTGACTCATTTCAGTTTATGGCCCACAATTGTCGGGTTATTAACCTATTAATGTTAAGGGTTTAATACTCAAAAAATTGCCGTTCCAGAACGAAGTGTCGCTGTACTCACTCCTTGTCATTCGTTTATCCGCGCTTGTGTATACTTAGCATCGTCATAAATTGCGCTTTTTTAACAGCCAACAGCTAAAGCAGTTGTCTGAAAGCTCAAGTCACCTAAAGGTGACTAATCTCGCTCGGGGATTTTTCCAAAAGGCCAAAGCGCAAATTGTAACGGTGGACAGTATAGTTGTACTACGTCACCGCCAATCCGTTTATCCGCGCAATTCGCTGTACTCAATTAGTTGGACAACGTCACCGCCAATTCGTTTATCCGCGCAATTCGCTGTACTCAATTAGTTGGACAACGTCACCGCCAATTCGTTTATCCGCGCAATTCGCTGTACTCGGTTTGAGTAATTCGCTGTACTCGGTTTGAGTCATTAGCTGTACTACGTCACCGCCAATCCGTTTATCGGCCCGTAATCCGTTGTACTCGGTTTGAGTAATTCGCTGTACTTGATTTGAGCAATTAGCTGTACTACGTCACTACTAATTCGTTTATCCGCGTAATTCGCTGTACTCGGTTTGAGTAATTCGCTGTACTCGGTTTGAGTCATTCGCTGTACTCGGTTTGAGTCATTCGCTGTACTCGATTTGAGTCATTAGCCAAAGCTGAAGTTTTGGATTCCATGTTATTAGGAGGGTGTTTGTTATGAGAATAGAGGAAATGCCGTTAATAGTGGCTGTTGTGGTGGCCGTCTTTATGAGTATTTTGGCTGTGAAGGATTATAGGAGTTTTAAAAGGGGGCAGCATGTTGATTATAAGTCGATGATTGTTAGTCTCGGTATTTTGGGCACTTTTTCTGGGATTATTTTGGGGTTGTGGGATTTTGATAGCGAAAATATTTCTGAGAGTGTGCCTAAATTGCTGGATGGTTTGAAATTGGCTTTTTTTACGTCTATTTTTGGTATGGCGTTGTCAGTCTTGTTGTCGGTGTTACAGGCGCAACCTGAAAAAAAGCTTGAGACTGATACGCTGCTATTGGATATCAAGCAACAATTGGAGAAGGCTAATCAATCCTTGGCGGCCGTTTTATCCCTTGCTAATCAGCAATGGAAAAAGACTAATCAATCGCTGGAGAAATTGCTAAACGCTCAACCAGAGATTAAACAGCAATTAGAAACGGCTAATCAGAACCTAGCGGCCGTTTCTGAGGATGTTAAACAATTCCGAGCGAGTTATCAGCGTTATCAGCACCCGCATCGCTTTGTCAAACGAGGTGCAAATGGGCAACTTCTGTCTGAAGAGGCTACAGAATGGGCCGCTGTTCAGGATAATGAAACAGGGCTGATTTGGGAAGCGAAAACCAATGATGGCAAATTACAGGATAGTCAGCATACTTTTACTTGGTATGATCCTGAAGGTGAGGTGGTGGGCAAAGAGAATGGCGGAAGTTGTCAAGGTTGCCGGTGTGATACGGCGGCTTATGTGGCGCGCATTAATGAGATGAAATTGGCTGGCGCGAGTGATTGGCGAGTGCCGACGATAGCGGAGTTGGAAACGTTGCTTAAGGATAAAAGCGTTATTGATAAACGCTATTTTCCTGATATCCACCCCGATTGGTATTGTTCTGCAACGCCTCATGCGGAGAAAGGCCTTTGGTGTTTTTATGTTGAGATGGGGCAGCGGGGGCAGAGTCCGTTTGGTTATGGGCATTTGGTGTTGACGCGAAGTTTAATGATGAATGATTAATGATGAATGATTAATGATTAATGATTAATGATTAATGATTAATGATTAATGATTAATGATTAATGATTAATGATTAATGATGAATGGTGAATGATTAATGATTAATTAATTAAACTTTGGTTTTTTTTACTGAAGCGGAATCTTTTCGGGGATCATGTTTTCTCGCATAATGAACTTATCTACTCACCACCCCTGATTAATGATGAATGATTAATGATTAATGATGAATGATTAATGATTAATGATTAATGATTAATGATTAATGAAACGTAGTAACGAGCGGAGCGAGATAATTCAAGAATAGTTAATTTATTGTTTTTAAAATAATAAAATTGAAGCAGACTAAAAATGGGATCACGTTTTAGAATCAAAGGAACCTCCTTTTTATCACCCCACCGTACCACCAACAAATCCGAGTTTTTGGAAATATCGGATTTCTCAGAGAGTTAAAGAAATCCGATTTTTTGGAAAAATCGGATTTCTCAGAAAATTTTCAAAAACCGAAATTGTTAATTATTAACAATTAATTGTTAACAATTAACAACAATTAATCATTAATCATTAACAATTAAAAAACAATTAATCATTAATCATTAATCATTAATTATTAAAAACGGGCCCTATTTCCGCTACAAAACCGTAATTGTTAATTGCTAATTATTAATTCGTTAACAATTAATTATTAATGATTAATTATTAATTATTAATGAAGGGTAAAGTACATAGAGCGCAGAGTGCAACAAGGCAAGAACGCAAAGTGCTAAGTCCACGCAGCCGCAGCAGCACGAACACCAATCCTGCCGTAGCGGTAGTCCGACGAGTTCCTGACACGGTAGGCAGTACGGCAGTAGTTAGGGTCGTTGCCGAACGAACCGCCCCGGAGCAGTCTCCCCCCTCCCTCTTTTACCTCTTGCCAAGCACTGCCATCTGTGGGTGCACCCTGGTAGTTTTTATGCCAAACATCAGCACACCATTCCCAGACGTTGCCGTGCATGTCGTATAGGCCAAACGCATTAGGTGGAAAACTGCCGACATCGGTTGTTTCTTTACGATAAACGCCCTTTGGCTCTGAGGCGTAGATATAATCACCATTGTAATTCGCCAAATCAGTGGTAATCGTTTTGCCAACATGAAACGGGGGTTTGGTACTATCACCGGCGCGGCAGCCGTATTCCCATTGCGCCTCGCTTGGTAAATGATATTCTTTACCAGTGAGCTCGGAAAGTCGCTGAAAGAATTTGACCGCGTCATCCCATGAGATAGTTTCTACCGGGCGATTTTGGCCTTTAAAATGGGACGGATTGTTGCCCATCACCGCCTCCCATTGCGCCTGTGTAATCGGGTATTTGCTCATGTAAAAGGATTTTATCGTGACTTTGTGTTCGGGGCCTTCATCGCTAGAACGGCCCTTCTCCGTTTTAGGGGAACCCATCATAAACGTTCCGCCCGGCACCTGAACCATTTCTATTGCAACACCATTAACCCGTTCAATGTGTTGTTTCGCGGTATGAGGACGGCGATTGGTAATTTTACCGTTGGCATCAACGGTAACCACTTCAAATTCAAATTCGGTTTCCTCTCCTTTATTAACGGCGCGATGGGCGGGTTTTTGGCTTTCTCTCGCTTTGTCAACAGAGGGCCGGGAGGATTTTTGGTTTTCTCTTGCTTTGTCAACAGAAGGCTGGGCGGATTTTTGGTTTTCTCTTGCTTTGTCAACAGAGGGCCGGGAGGATTTTTGGGTTTCTCTTGCTTTGTCAACAGAAGGCTGGGCGGATTTTTTGGTTTCCTTCCCTTTGTCAACGGCGCGCTGGGCGGGTTTTGGGCTTTCCTTCCCTTTGTCAACAGAGCTTTCTCCACCTTGATCAACGGCGCGAGGGGCGGGTTTTTGGATTTGACCGTTCTGAATAATAATGCGTCCTTCGCTGTGTTGTTCGGGCGGTAATTCATTCTGATTGGGTTGCCATTGTGACAGGTATTCGCAGCCTAAGTGTTTCGATAAATGCGCCGGCAATTGCCAACCAACAAAATATCGGCCATTCTCTTGAAATAATACCGGCACCCCATCCCAGTTATCCATCACCGGAATGGCCACATATTCTAACGGAGAAATAAACGTCAATACCTGACGCGGTTGTTTTAAGGCCTCCAGCGGCCGCGGCGCGGTAATCATCGCCGACGATAACAGCGGTTGTTGTAAGGACTGTTGGATTGGCGCTAACAGTTGGCGTATTTCACGTAAGTCATTGACATACTGTTGCTGTTCGGCCGCTCGGACACCGTCTAAATTGACCGCGTATAGTATCGTGTCTGAGAGTTGTTCAATATGTAATTTTATATCTTTGGTGTCGGCCGCGAGTTGTTCTAAGAGTTGTTGTTTTTTATCCCCAAAAATGAGGGAATTCATGCATTTATAAATATCATGGCCGGTTGTGGCGGCTTCAAATATTGTTAAGGCGGTTTCAAGCATGGGTGTTCTCCTGTTGGAATCTAGCTGGAGTCCAAACCTTTAGGTTTGGACATCGTTGCCAATGAGGGCTGCATGATACAGGAATTTGTGGTGAATGTACAGTTTATTATGTGGAGTGGGTGCAATGGATTGGGAGGATAGTACAACGGATGACGTGGATGAACGGATTGATCGGATAGTACAACGGATGACGTGGATAAGCGGATTGGGAGTGACGTACAGCTAATTGCTTAAATCAAGTACAACTAATTACTCAAATCGAGTACAGCGAATTACTCAAATCGAGTACAGCGAATTACGCGGATAAACGAATTGGGAGGAGAGTACAACGGATGACGTGGATGAACGGATTGGTAGAAAATGATGCTCAGTACAACTACTAACGCGGAGTACAACGAATTACGCGGATAAACGAATTGGTAGGAAAATACAGTTAATGATGTGAAGTACAACGAATTGCAAGAAGTGAGTCATAACGTGAGCTCTACTTGAAACTGGAAATTTCAGTGAGTTATATATTTAGTGATTGTGTAAAATAGTTATTTATTATGACTTTTAAATCAATAACTGAAAAAAATAGGCTTTACTGACTCATTTCAGTTTATGGCCCACAATTGTCGGGTTATTCACGTATTAATATTAAGGGTTTAATACTCAAAAAATTGCCGTTCCAGAATGAAGTGTCGCTGTACTTACACCTCGTCATTCGTTTATCCGCGCTACAGGTTCCACCTGTGGCTATTCTATTCATATTCAACCCCTTTGGGGTTGGTGCGTCGGGGGCATCTTTCCCACAGGTTCCACCTGTGGCTATTCATATTCAACCCCTTTGGGGTTGGTGCGTCGGGGGCATCTTTCCCACAGGTTCCACCTGTGGCTATTCATATTCAACCCCTTTGGGGTTGCTGTGTTAATAAGCTATCAATAATGTACGTCACCGCCAATTCGTTTATCCGCGCAATTCGCTGTACTCGGTTTGAGTAATTCGCTGTACTCGGTTTGAGTCATTAGCTGTACTACGTCACCGCCAATCCGTTTATCCGCGCAATTCGCTGTACTCGGTTTGAGTAATTCGCTGTACTCAATTTGAGTAATTAGCTATACTTAACTTGACTCATCGCTTTAACTTTTTTAGGAGGAATAATAAGGAATGGGCAAAACAACCGGATTTATGGAATTCAATCGCCAAGATCGCACCTACGCACCTGCGGCGGATCGCACCCAACATTATCGTGAGTTTGTGATACCGCTGATGGCTTCAGAGGTGAGTCAACAAGGCGCACGCTGCATGGATTGCGGCATTCCTTTTTGTCACAATGGGTGTCCAGTCAATAACATTATTCCAGATTGGAACGATCTGGTTTATCAGCACCGCTGGCGCGAAGCCTTGGCCGTTTTGCACAGCACTAATAATTTCCCTGAATTTACGGGGAGAATTTGTCCGGCCCCGTGCGAGGCCGCTTGCACGCTTAATATAGGCGACGAACCGGTAACCATTAAAACCATCGAATGTGCCATTGTTGATAAAGGCTGGGAGGAAGAGTGGATTAAACCACAAATGCCCACTTATCGCACTGGTAAACGGGTTGCGATTGTGGGTTCTGGGCCTTCTGGACTGGCTTGCGCCCAACAACTCGCACGGGCAGGACATGAAGTTGTGGTGTATGAAAAAAATGATCGCATGGGCGGCTTGCTCCGTTACGGCATTCCTAACTTTAAGATGGAAAAACAAATCATTGATCGCCGTCTGGCACAAATGCAAGCCGAAGGCGTGGTATTTAGCCCCAACACTCATATCGGTGTCGATATTCCGGCCAAACAATTACTAGAAGAATATGATGCTGTTGTCTTGACAGGTGGTTCCGAAAAACCGCGCGATTTACCGGTGCCTGGACGCGAATTAAAAGGCATTCATTTTGCCATGGAATTTTTGCCCCAACAAACGAAGCGTGTCTTTGGTGACAAGACTCCAGAAGCAAGCCTTATCACGGCCACCAACAAACATCTGGTGGTTATTGGCGGTGGCGACACTGGTTCCGATTGCATTGGCACTTCCGTGCGTCAAGGGGCCGCTTCTATCACACAACTAGAAATCCTACCGAAGCCGCCCGAAAAGGAAAATAAGGAACTCACTTGGCCGAATTGGCCGAACAAACTGCGAACCTCTTCTTCCCAAGAAGAAGGCTGCCAGCGAGACTGGAGTGTTTCCACCAATTCCTTTGAAGGCGACAATGGACATGTCAAGAAAATCAATCTAGTGCGAGTCGAATGGCAAAAAGACGCAAATGGCCGCTGGCAAATGTCGAAAATAGCGGGCAGCGAATTTGAACTCAAAGCGGATTTAGTGTTATTAGCGATGGGCTTTGTGCATCCGGTGCATGACGGAATGCTCAAAGAATTGGGTGTTACATTGGATGGACGAGGCAATGTCCAAGCAGACACCAACAACTACCGAACCACCATCGACAACGTATTTGCTGCTGGCGATATGCGCCGAGGGCAATCCTTGGTTGTTTGGGCAATCCGCGAAGGGCGACAAGCTGCACGCGCCGTGGATGAATATTTGATAGGCTTTTCTGAGCTGCCGAGATAGTTATTTTAATGAAAAATGAAAAATGAAGAATGAAAAATGAGTTATTTGCTGAGTTTTCAACACGGAGTTCACAGAGTATCACAGAGTTACACAGAGTTTAATATTTTTTGGTGAACTTTATTTGGACTATCTGGTTTGGGGGCCATAAAATACTTTTTCAGCTTTCAAATTAAGTTATGGCCCTCTGTCGCGCTTCATATTATTGATACTTTTTGTAGGTGTTTTGTTGCTTAAGTGAACGTCAGGCGATAAATCGCCTACTACAAACGACTACAAACGAAATTGCCTACTATAAACGACTATCTGGTTTGGGGGCCATAAACTAGTTTGGATGTTTTAAAATTAAGTTATGGCCCTGCGCGTCATTATTGATACTTTTTGTAAGTGTTTTGTTGCTTAACTTAATGGCAGTGAGTTTTCACTAGTTGTTCTTAACATTTTACCCATTCTGGGTAAAGAGCTTAAAAAAAACACAAATTTAACAAAATTCTGTTAATTGGCAATACCGCAAAATTCGGCAGAAAGGCCGCTTTTCTTCAGCGACAAATCACCAACTTAGGTTCGATTACTGCTTTATTTTGCGCTATTGCGTTAATTGATTTTAATAGACGGTAAAATTTTACTAACATCAATATCTTGAAGTGGGCCGAGCGGATTCTTTTTGTCTTCGTATTTGGAGACGTTAGGCTCACCGCCCCAGACTTTGTGAACCACTAAGTCGTCATTCAACACAATCAGAGCGTTAAACCTCCAACCTTTCGTGGCTTTTTTTCGTCTGAAGTTCAACAAGTCAAGAAAGAAATTACCATAGCGTTTACTATCGAGCATTTCTGGGGAAACTTCGTAACCTTGGCAATGCTCTCTGGCTCTTAAACAGGTTTGTACGCCCGGATCAAGATCCTCCAATCGGATAGATTGGTTAGGCATAAATCGTTCGATTAATTCCAGATAAGTAATCAGTCTAACATTCGGTGTCTCAAACGGATCGAAGCCGAGTCCTTTTAAATCTTTGCTGGTCGTTTTTTGGGGCGCTATTTCGTCAAAAGCTTTTTTAGCGTCTTCAAAACTTTGCCAAGGCGATTTTGTCGCTTGTTTAACGGAAGGCAACAGACTGGCGCAACCGCTGCCCATTAGTGAAAACACCAGTATGCTTGCGACTAAAAAAACGGTTTTGTTCATGTTTGTTATCCTGTATATACTAATGAAAAATGAAAAATGAAAAATGAAAAATGACTTATTTAATCTAAGTCGATAATTTTATTATTAATTTAATTAGCCGTTCAGTTGTCATTTTCACGGAGTTGAAGTACGTTCCGTATAGTTACTAATGAAAAATGAAAAATGAAAAATGAAAACTAAGCCGATAATTTTATTATGAATTTAATTAGCCGTTCAGTTGTCATTTTCACGGAGTTGAAGTAGGTTCCGTATAGAAGTATAAGCTTTAGTTTGTACGGTTCAATCTGGGTTTTTTACAAACTTTATGCCAATAAAAGGATTGAAACACATTTTTAATGGTTCGGACAGGAAAGCCAGGGGCGGAAAGCCAGGGGCGGAAAGCCAAGGGCGGAAAGCCAGGGGCGGAAAGCCAGGGGCGGAAAGCCAGGGGCGGAAAGCCAGGGGCGTTGCCCCTGGCTTTAATAAAACGCCCCGTTGGGGCTAGATTAATATAGTATAGCCAAGAACTAGGGGCGTTGCCCTTGGCTCCGTTGGAACTTTAATAAGATGCCCATCGGGGCTAGGTTTTAAAGCCCCAACGGGGCGAATTAATCTAGCCAAGGGCAACGCCGTTTCCATTCAAGCCGTCGGAATTCTAGCCCCTTTGGTACGATATTAATATAGCCAAGGGCAACGCCGTTGGAAAGAAAGCCCCTTTGGTACGATATTAACGTGAGTTCGACTTTAATTTTCTTGCTTGTTATAGAAATTTTATATTAATCAATTGTTTGACAATAATTAATTGATAAAACGAACTTTTTTACTATTAAACCCTTAACATTAATACGTCAATAACCGAAAATTGTGGGCCATAAAGTGAAATGAGCCAGTCAATGTGTTTTTAACTGATTGATAATCAAGTAATTATAAATAACTAGTTGATAGAATTAGTAATTCTATCAATCACTGATAATTAAGGTAGAACTCACGTTATTAATATAGCCAAGGGCAATGCCCTTTCCATTCAAGCCCCTTTGGTACGAGATTAATATAGCCAAGGGCAACGCCGTTGGAACTTTTGGATTCCTGCTAAACGACGACTGCCAAACTAAAGTTTGGACTCCTAAGTTTGGACTCTTGCTAAACGACGATTGCCAAACTAAAGTTTGGACTCCTAAGTTTGGACTCTTGCTAAACGACGATTGCCAAACTAAAGTTTGGACTCCTATAAAAAAACCTCGCCTGTTTTAAAAACAGGCGAGGTTTAGTTTTAATTCACATCCGGCAGATATCTTATTTTATCTTAACTTTTTTGGAGCCAGTTTCACCTTTGTTATCTGTCCAAGTCAGTTTCACTTTATCTCCCTTAGCGCCCCCTTTGAATTTGAAGGCCAAGAAAGGATTTTGAGAAACACCACTACTCCAGAGGGCCGACATCACGACTTTATCGTTGTGTTCACATTTCACTTCTGTTATGAAATGACCGGGTGTCGGATTGCCATCCTTGTCTATGCTTGGCCTTTCCATAGGATGTTTAATCAAGGCCTTCACTGTGGTGATGCCACCTTTGAGCTTGGCTCTGAGACGTATTTTTGCCACGGGTTATCCTCCTTTTGTTAGCCGCCACAACCGCCGACGGTGACTTTGACGTTTTTACGGGCCGCATACAGTTTGCCATCTGCTTTTACCACGACGACGATGTCAGATGTTCCACCCATTTTAATGCGGGTTTTGACATAGCCTTCGGCATTGTCAGCAAAGTTAAATTGAGCCACTAATGGCACCGGATTTTTTTCCGAGATAATCGCAATGGATTCTACCTTGGACAAGTCAGCCGTCACCTCAACAGGTACTACCGCACCATTTTCAGCAATGTCAGGCGCGATAATAGTAATCTTGTCAGTCTTTTGGGTGTCAGGACTTGTAAACAAAGCCGTTAAGGCTTCGTCGACTGTTTTAGCTTCAAAAGCCGTTTTAGGCCAATCGGCCATAACGGCTTGTGGCAGCACAGTTGTGCCGAATGCCATCGCACCGCCCGTGGCGAGGACACCTTTTAAAAAGGCTCTGCGTGGTAGATTCATCAAAGTTTCCTCCTAAATGATAAGTTTTTCATCCTTACTATACTTGACACCTAATTAATGATTAATGATTAATGATTAATGATTAATGATTAATTGTTAATTCCCCCGTTGAGGTTTCGGCCCATTTTCCCCGTTGAGGTTTCGGCCCAATTAATAATTAATCATTAATTGTTAATCATTAATTATTATTTTCCCCTACGGGGTTGGGGCCGAGCTATAACGAATAATGGCATTGAATTTATGGCGGCGCTTAACCCATTACCAGTTTCTTGACGCTTTCTGCTCTTCTAGCCATTCCAGTTGTAATTCCTGTAAGCGTGCATTAATGCGCGATGCCAAGTAAAAATCAAGGCCATCGCCAGAAAGTGCCATTTCAAGTTGCTTAACGGCAAACCTTGTTTGGCCGATGATATAATAATGTTCCGCCAATGCTAAATGCGATTCTGCTTTTGCCCCCGTCGATTGATAAGCTCTCGCCAACAGACGGTAATAGTGGGGATTTGATGAGGCCGATATTTTCAACAACACCGCTTTAGCTTTTTGCGCCGCGTTATTTTGCAACAACTTCTCAGCATATTCGAGGCCTAACATTTTATCGCCCGGATAAACGCGCAAGGCTTGTTTATATACCCGCATGGCTTTAGCATCGTTATTTTGCAATACTGCTAACCTTGCTTTCAATAAGCGATATAGAACTCTATCGCCTTCGTGTTTTAATAGCCAATCAATTTGTGTTTGCACACCGTTGCTTTGCCTAGTGGCGAGTAAGGTTAGCGCGAGGGCGTAACGGGTGGCGCGTTCATCACGATAGTGCTTTTCTTTGAGCATTCTTTTTAATGTTTTTAATAATTTGTGTTTATTACTCGTTGTCAATACCAGTAATTTCGCCCTCATCAGATGATATCGTGGGGTATCGCGCTTGTACTTGGGCGGATATTTTACGGCGCGATCACGCGCTTCGGCAATACGATCCGTTGTTACGGGATGGGTGCGTAAAAATTCGGGAACATTGCCATAATAGCGACTCGACGCTTGTAAACGTTCAAAAAACTTTGGCATAGCGCGTGGATCAAAGCCTGCACGGGCAAGGGTTCGCATCCCAACGCGATCGGCCTCTTTTTCATGGGTACGGGTAAAATTAATCTGCATTTGGATATTGCCAGCTATCACAGCAGCAGCAGCGGCTTCTCCGAGTTGTGGACTACCGGCCGCGCCGGCGATTACCACAGCGGCAATCATTGCCGCCAGCGCGGGTAAAGAAAAACGTTGAGAGGCCTCAATGATGCGGGCCGTATGGCGTTGAGTCACATGGGCAATTTCATGGGCGAGTACTGAGGCAAGTTCACTTTCGCTACGAGTCATTAAAATTAAGCCACTATGTACGCCCACAAAGCCGCCCGGCACGGCAAAGGCGTTAATAGAGGAGTCTTTGACGACAAAAAACTGAAAACGCTGCTCAGGATTATCGCTGTATGAGGCGAGACGAGAACCCACGTCATTGAGATAATTATTAATTTGGGCATCGTCTACAACTTCCACCTGGCGACGCAATTGACGGACAAAGGCTTCGCCCAATTTTTGTTCGTCCGCCTGTGATATCACCGTGTTAGCGGAAATGCCCATATCAGGCAATTCTATCGCCGCGCCGGGTAAACAAATCACGCTTAATATTATTAAGAGCCAAGAACGCATAGTCATTAGTAATTGATCGTTGGTAAAGGGTAATGGATAATATGTTTGTAGTATATGTTTGTAGTAGTCGCTTTAGCGACTTAATCTCGTTAAGGCGTACACTATACTAACACTACTAACACGACTACACGACTAACACGACTAACACGACTAACGTGAGTTCGACTTTTCAATAAGTTATATCAATTCTATTTAATATCAATCATTTTACTGTAATTAATTGATGAATAATACCTTTTAAACAAAATATCAACCCTATTTTTTAGACGTTAATAACCCAAGATTTGTGGGCCATATGCTGGAACGAATCAGTACAACTAATGGGTTTTGTTTTTAACTGATTGATAGTCAAGTCATTATAACTAACTAATTGATATAACGACTCATTTTATAAGCCATTGATATTTAAAGTCGAACTAACGTTACTAACTTATATACGGAACGTACTTCAAATCCGTGAAAATGACATGCCGGAACAGCTAAAAAAAATCATCTAAAAATTAGAGACTTATCCGTAATTGAGTCATTTTTAATTTTTAATTTTTAATTTTCCATTAGTATACATGCCATGCCCCTACGTGCCATTTGCTTTGATTTAGACGATACTTTGTGGCCTTGTGAGCCGGTGATCAGTCACGCTGAACAAGTGTTATATGATTGGCTTAGTGAGCATTATCCGCGCTTGACACAGCAATTTAGCATTGAGGCCCTGCGCTCTGTGCGTCAACGTGCGACAGAAGAACATCCACACTTGCGTCACGATTTGGTGGCCCTACGTAAACTAAGTTTAGCACAAGCGGCCGTGCTTGCCGGTTTAAGCGACAGTTTAGTTGAACCGGCCTTTGAAATTTTTATGGAGGCGCGTCATCAAGTTGACTTATATGATGATGTGCTGCCAATCTTAGAAAAACTACGCCAGCGTTATATTTTGTGTGCATTGACTAATGGCAATGCAGATGTGCGGCGAGTGGGATTAGGGCATTTGTTTGATGTCGCCTTATTCGCCAGAGAGATTGGGGCCGCTAAACCGCATCCAGCGCTATTTAACGCAGCCTGTCAATATGCAAAAGCTTTGCCAGCACAAGTGGTGCATGTTGGCGATGATGCTATTTGCGATATAGCGGGCGCATCGGCCGTCGGCATGCGTACTGTCTGGATTAACCGTTACCAAAAAATAGGGTATGGTGCATTAACACCCGATGCAACAATTACGTCCTTGACAGAATTGGAATCTTTGTTGCTGCTATGGGATGAGGCATAAGTATAAGTACAAGGATTGTATATAATAAGGGATTTTTGTTTAGAGCCTCAAATCACGTCAGTCAGCTTTTTCTTCATAACTACAAGGATTGTATATAATAAGGAATTTTTGTTTGGAGCGTGTTTTAAAATTCTACTTAACTCATTGTTTTATAACCAATACACTATTTTATAAGTGATTGATTCTTGGATTTTTAAAACATGCTCTTAGCAAACATTGGAGGTGTTTTCCAAACATCCTCTAATAATCTGAGGTATCTATGAGTTATCTTGAGCAACTGAAGAATGAAGCGCAAGTACGTCAAGCACAAGATCGCGCAACGGAATTAGAACGACAACAGCAACAAGCGCAACGAGAAGAACTTTTTCGTACTCAGGTTAAACCAACACTAGAACGATTGCGCCACTACCTGCGTGAATTGGCTGAGCAACTTAACTATCTTAAACCAGACACACGAATCACTTATGAAATCAAAGGCTATGGTGATATTGACGATTTTCAACCACAAAATTATCGGGTAATACTTCTTGACGAACTCAACGCGATAAGAGAAGGTAAATTGACTCGACACTTGGCACAAGAAAGTGGTTTTACAGACACCCGTAGCAATTTTGTGTTACGCTTTCGTTGTCAAACGCCATACAAAATCCGTTTTCAAAAACGCAAAAAGCGCGAAATGGCGTTACAGAAAGACTATTTATTGAAACACAACATACGTTTCAGTTGCGAAGAAGAAACGGATGCCAACTTTCAGCTTACAAGAGCAATCTTTGTAATCGAACCGGTAATTTATGTCGATTTTGAGTTTGTAGCTAATTTCAAAGCCAGTGCGATTGACTTGACAGTGAAGAATTTTGCAAAATTCGGCAAGAAAATTTACACCTTAGCGCCTGACGAAATCAATGATCCTTTTTTAGATGAATTGGCGAAATACATCACGAGGCAACCCAATAATCTCGTGTTGCGTGAAAAAAATCAGTCAGCGCACCGACAAAGAAAGATTCTCCAATCGGGATTACAAACACACCCAAAAACACTAGCGAGCAAACCACAGCTGAGCGAACAACAAACTCTCCATTCTGGATCACAAACACAACCAAAAACGCAGCTAAGCAAACCGCAGCTGAGCGAAAAAAAGCCAACGTCAACCGTGGAAGACTCTGACGAATTTGATGAATGGTTACGCATACAAGAACAACAACTTGCTACCACCCCAACTACAACGAAAAAAGGGCTGTTTAGATTGTTTGGGAAGTGAAATTGTTTGTAGTAGTTAGTTTGTAGTAGTCGCTTGTAGTAGTCGCTTTAGCGACTTAATCTTGGATATTAATCTCGTTAAGGCGATAAATCGCCTACTACAAACTACAAACCAAACCTATCTCAAAAAAATCCCTTATTATATACAATCCTTGTAGTTCATTGTTTTATAAGCAAGAGACTATTTTTCAAGTGATTGATTCTTGGACTTTTTAAACACGCTCTTATTCTCGTTAAGGCGATAAATCGCCTACTACAAACTACAAACTACAAACTACAAACCTATCCTATCTAAAAAACTCGAGTTATCCCGTTGTACTCAACCATTTTTTGAGCATCTTTGCGAGAGAAGGTTGTGCAATGGGTTTAGGCAAAAAATCATCTGTACCAGCTTCCTTACATCTTTCTATATCTTCGGTTGTAGCAGTCGCCGTTGTGGCAATGATAGGCAAATGGCTATTTGAGTGTTTTTCACGTTGGCGGATGCGTTTGGTAGCAGCGCAGCCATCTAATACAGGCATATGTATATCCATCAGCACCAAGTCATAATGCTCATTAGTACTCATCTTTATAGCTTCTTGGCCGTTATTAGCAATATTGACAGAAAAACCCATCTCTTCCAACATCATTTTTTCCACCATCTGATTGGTTTCGTTGTCATCCACTAACAAAATATGTGCGGCCTTCACAGCTTCAGTCGGTGCTTTAAGCCATTTGTCCAACATTTCTTCAAGGGTCGCCTTGGCAACGGGTTTAGCCAAGGCATCGTCCATACCGACTTCAACACATTTATCCAAGTCACTGGTAATAACATCGGCCGTCATAGCAACGATGGGTAAATGGGTATTTGTCCCAACTTCACGCTGACGGATACGTTGGGTAGCCGCATAGCCGTCCAATACGGGCATGTGAACATCCATCAGCACCAAGTCATAATGCCCGTCAGCAACCATATCGACGGCCTCTTTACCGTTATTGGCGATATCCAGTTGACAGCCAAGCTCTTCCAACGTCATTTTTGCCACAATCTGATTGATTTTATCGTCTTCCACCAACAAAATATGATGAGTCGGTTGCGGTAAATCAGCCGCTGGCGGTGCAGAAGTTGACTCAAGTACTGGCGTGAAAGAGACTGTTTCTGGTAACTGAAGTTGTGGTAGAGAAACAGACAAGTGTGTAACAGGGGCTTCTACAACCGGCAAGCTAAGCGTGAACCAAAACGTGCAACCTTTTCCCTCTTGGGTTTCCACGCCTATTTTGCCACCCATAAGCGCTATCAGTTGGCGGCAAATAAATAAACCTAAGCCGGTGCCCCCATATTTACGGCTAGTAGAAGCATCAACTTGATGAAATTTATCAAACAAACGCTGCACTTCGGATTGATCAATTCCAATCCCGGTATCAATCACGGCAACTTTTAACACGGCATTGCCATCAACAAGATTTTCCAGCACCACCGACACTGTGACACTGCCCTCATTGGTAAACTTAATAGCATTACTCACCAGATTGAGTACGACTTGTCTTAAGCGATTATTATCACCCATGACTTGTTGAGGAATAGTGTCACTGGTTTGTATTTCTAAACTTAAACCTTTTTCTTGTGCGCGAATGCGTAACAGTGTGACTGCATTTTCAATGGTTTGCAAAAAATCAAAAGGAACTGTCTCCAACTCCATTTTACCCGCTTCGATTTTGCTCAAATCAAGCAACTCATTGATAATATTTAATAAATTGTTTCCAGACTCGTAAAGAATATTGAGTTGCTGAGATTGTTTTTGATTGAGCGGCGTATTTAAAATTAATTGCGCCATCCCCAAAATGCCATTCATCGGGGTGCGTAATTCATGGCTGATATTGGCGACGAATTCAGTTTTAGCACGGTTAGCAGCTTCCGCTTTTTGGCGCTCGACTTCTAATTCGGCGTTTAATTGTTGAAGACTTAAAGTACGTTGTCGTACTTTTTCTTCTAACTCAAAATTAGCCTGTTCGATTTGCTGTAGCGCCGTTCGCAAGCGCATAACCATTTGATTAAAGCAAACAATCAGTTCGCCAATTTCATCGTTTTGGCGGGGAGGCAATTGTACGTCTAGGTTGCCGTTACCAATTTGATGACTGGTTTCGGCAAGGGTACGAATAGGTTCAATAACCAGAGAATTGAGTGTGAAAAAAAGCAAAATAAAGGTCATCACAATGCTTACCAACGTAGCGACAGCAAACAAGAGTTTTAGCGGTTGTCCGGTGACTAAGACATCTTCTTCTGGCACGAGCGCGAACAAATATAAGTCGTGATGTAGTCGCCTACCTTGTATGTAGGCTGTGTGGTAGTCAGCCAATGTGATTAAAAGTGGCTTGTTATTTTTGAGTGACTTGTCCTCCTTGAGTGGCTGAATCAATTGAGTCAATGCCGAAGTCGGCAACTGAGACAAGACGCTTGTCATGCTTTGGGGAGGCTGATATAACACCCGCCCTTGTCCATCCGTGAGAAGTAAGTAGCCATTCTCACTGATTTCGCCAATTTTGATGTGTTTGGTCAAAAAATTGGGGCGCATAGTAATCAGCAAATAGCCCCATGGTAAAGCAGTCGTGTTTTTCAGCGCTTGTGGGAAAAATCCAGGTGGGAAGAGTTTTTTAGCAATGATAAAATCAGGTTCTTGTTTATCGATATTATTGATAAAAAAGACATCAATTCGGTTAGGAGAGTTTTGAATAGATGAAAAATACGGGGTTTCGTCTTTCCATGAAGTATTATGTTGACGATTGTCATTCAAAAAGCGGGAAACTTCGGAGCCATTCGGGAGCAAAACACGAATTTTATAGTAATCTTGATAGGCATTCTTGTGAATGTTAAACAGAAGCGACATGCGAAGCTGCATGGCTGCCAGAGCCCGCTTTTGGTTGGCTTTTTGTTGGGATAAGTAATTATTCAGTCCACTAGATTCTGACAACAGTTCGAGGTTGACTTGTGCTGTTTGTAAATGAAACTGTGCTTCTTGATGGACTTTATTTAAGAAAACGCCCATTTGTGTCAATACTGTTTGTTTACTCGTCTCAACCACATAGTCATACGAGAGTTTACCGAGTAGCACAATGGGGATGACTACCAGTGGAATTAAAATCAGGGTAACTTTGGGTTTAAGTGTCATTTTTCATTTTTCAGTTATCAGTTATCAGTTTTCAGTTTTCAGTTCTCAGTTTTCAGTTTTCAGTTCTTTGTCGCGGAAAATTTATTTAATTCATTGATTGTAGAAAATTTATTCATTGATGGTAAGATTTCTCGCTTCGCTCGAAATGACAGCTTGGCTCGAAATGACAGCTTGGCTCGAAATGACAGCTTGGCTCGAAATGACAGCTTGGCTTGAAATGACAGCTTGGCTTGAAATGACAGTAGAAAAAATGTCCTGTACTCACTGAACACTGAACACTGAACACTGAACACTGATCACTGAGCGACAAGTTTACTACTACACTTTAGTTGAATTAGATAGCAATTCTGTTGTTAAGTATTAACATCTATTAACAAATGTTACACCATCAGAACACGGGAACGATCAACCCATTATCCCTTCACAGGAGCGATGGGTTACTTTGCTGACAACCCATTTTTTTTGACAAAGAAGGCTAACCACTATCGAACCCTATAAAATTGACTTGACATTTTTATCAATGTCAAGTTTTTTTCAGTGAAGTTATAAAATATCCCGTACCCCTTAATGTATTGATTTTTGTTGACTTCAAACCAAGTCAAATAGATGTTAATAGTTATACTGCAAACGGCTAGAATTTGAACTTTTCTTACAAGCTAAAAATCCGATGTCTTTGAGACATCGGATTTTTTAAATTTATGGACTCTATGTTTCAAGAAAATTCTCTCTCAGAACAACCAGACGTGCGTCACGATTGGGATTTCGATGAAGTCATTGAATTATTAAATCGTCCCCTGTTTGATTTGATTTTTACAGCACAAGGTATTCACCGTACTTATTTTAATCCTAATCAAGTGCAATTGAGTACCTTGTTGAATATCAAAACCGGCGCTTGTTCACAAGACTGCGCCTATTGTTCACAAAGTGTGCGCTTTGACACGGGGCTAAAACCTCAACCTTTAATGGAACGAGAGGCAGTGGTTGCCGCTGCCAAACAAGCGAAAGCCAATGGCGCAACGCGCTTTTGTATGGGGGCTGCGTGGCGTAGCCCAAAACCGAAAGACTTTGATAAAGTCTTAGACATAGTAAAAGCTGTTAAAGCGTTGGGTTTAGAAACTTGCATGACTTTAGGTATGCTCGATGCGGAACAAGCGCAGCAGTTAAAAAAAGCCGGCTTAGATTATTACAATCACAATCTTGACACTTCCGCTGCCTATTACAAGCATATTGTCAGCACTCATACTTATCAAGAACGTCTCGACACGCTTGCCAATGTGCGTACCGCCAATCTCAAAGTGTGCTGTGGTGGCATTATTGGCATGGGAGAAAGTTTGGAAGATCGCTCGGCGCTGTTGCAAACTTTAGCCAATTTACCACAACACCCTGAAAGTGTGCCAATTAACCAATTAGTGCGTGTAGCGGGGACACCTTTAGCCGATACTAAAGAAATTGACCCATTTGACATGGTGCGCTGCATTGCAGTCGCACGGATTTTAATGCCGGCTTCCTATATACGCTTGTCTGCGGGGCGTGCGGAAATGAGTGACGAATTACAGGCCTTATGTTTTCTCGCCGGGGCTAATTCGATTTTCTATGGAGAAAAACTGTTAACGACGGGCAATCAGGCTTGTGAACCTGATCGTCAGTTATTCAATCGCTTAGGCATTTTCAGTGATCTGTGATCAGTTATCAGTTATCAGTTATCAGTGATCAGGAGTCCAAACTTTAGTTTGGACGACTGCCAAAGCTAAAGCTTTGGACTCCAAGTCTGAAAACGGTTCACTGAAAAACTAAATTTCTACCACAAATATCGAGCCTTGCGGCTGATTGGGTTTGACGAAAATATTCCCGCCATGTGCATCTACCGCCATTTTGCAAAACGTTAGTCCTAACCCAATTTGTGAGACACCTTTCTTTTTTAAATCAACAACTTCAAATTTTTCAAAGACTTTGTTGCGATATTCTTCCGGGATGCCCATGCCTTGATCAATCACTTGCATGCGTAAATGCGGCTTATTATCATTTGTGTACCTGACGCTCAAGCTCAATGTAACCGTTGTACCGCTCGGTGAATACTGCAAAGCATTGGCAAGTAAATTGCCAATCACGCGGCGAAATAAATTACGATCTACAGGCATTTCTGGCGGCTTGGTAGGCAACGCTAACTTGAGTTCAATACCTTTGGATTGTGCGATGATGCTGAAATGTTTTTCGGCATCTAACACTAATTGATTAATGTCTGTCACCGAGGGATTTAAATATAGTTTGCTTTCCTCCATTTTTGCCAACATCAACATGTCGTTGACAAACGAGTCAAGGCGATCCGCTGCCATCTGAATCATTTCCAGATGATTGTGCAATTCAGGATCAGTTATTTTTTCGGCCATCAAGGTGGCGTGTAGCAGCACGGAAATGATGGGACTCGACATATCATGCACGATCATATTCGACAATTCTTCGCGCATACGCATCGTTCTTTGGAGTTCTTCGTATTGGCTCTTGATGCGTAGCATGGATCGCACCCGCGCTCGCAGTTCCAGTTTACTGACCGGCTTTTGCAAAAAATCATCCGCACCCGCCTCGACGATGCCCCGTGTCAACGTGGTCGATCCTTTCAAAACGGTGACTAAAATAATCGGAATATGTTGAAACTTGCTATTGTTTTTAAGACGTCGACACACTTCAAAACCATCTATCTGTGGCATCATTAAATCAAGGATAATCAGATCGGGCATGAGTTCTGGCAGTTTGTCGAGTAATTCTTTGCCATCGCTTAACAACGTGATATCGTAATTCTCACCTATCAACATAGACTCAAGTTGTAGGCGCATACTTCGTTCATCATCGACAATCAAGATTTTACGACGCGGTGTCATGCTGTTTTGTCCTTTTCAAATTTTTTTCATTATATACGGAACGTACTTTAAATCGGTGAAAATGAAATAAGGGATTGACTACAAGGATTGAATATAAGCAGGGATTTCTTCTTGATTATACCCAATCCTTGTCGAAAGTAAGGCCGTGCTTTATTTTTGAATCTTTCAAACGGGTTTATGGCCCTCAAACCAGCGCCAATAGCCATACAAAAATAATGGTCAAATTGACTCCTAATAACTACAAGGATTGAATATAAGCAGGGATTTCTTCTTGATTATACCCAATCCTTGTCGTTTGTAAGGCCATACTTTAATTTGAATATTAAAAACGGTTTTATGGCCCTCAAACCAGTGTCAATAGCCATACAAAAATAATGGTCAAATTGACTCCTTATAACTACAAGGATTGAATATAAGCAGGGATTTCTCGTTGGTTATCTCTGCTTCGTAAAGTACCGAAAAGCCCCAACGGGGCGATATTAATATAGCCTGGGGCAACGCCCTCAATGCCATTAAGTTAAGGGCTTTGCACGTGGGATTGCCCCTACAAACCGTCATGTCGTGTAGGGGCAATCCTTTATGGTTGCCCTCACCGAAAAGCGGTACGATATGGCATTGGGGCAACGCCCTAGGAAATCTGATACCGAATGCTTTTTAAACACGCTCTTAGGCGAGATGTTGCTTGAGAAGAATTTGTTCAATTGTGTTTAGCAATTCTTCAGGAGACACTGGTTTAACCAGATAGTGATCACAGCCCACCTCAAGCGCATAACTTTTGTCTTGGGCGAGAGTAGAAGCAGATAGGGCAATAATTGGTTTGGTAAAATTGTCGGAGCGTAATTGTTGTACCGCTTCATAGCCGCTTGTCACCGGCATTTGCATGTCCATTAAAACTAAATCTGGCTCGGTTTGCAGTGCCAAAATTATCGCTTCGGCCCCATCGCCGGCAGTGATCGCCGCATAACCGCCGTCTTCCAAATAGATTTCCATGAGATTACGGATGTCTGCGTTATCATCGACAATTAAAATTTTGGCTTTCGCTTCGGTGGCAGTGGATACGTTTTCATCCGTTGAGGCCGTCGGTTGAGCCAGCGAGGCTTCCACAAAACCTCCAAAGATGGAACCTTGTCCGAGTGACGATTCAACGGTTAATTCTCCCCCCATTAAGTTGACGATATGGTGACTAATTGCTAATCCCAAACCCGCGCCGGGGAGCGCGTGAGTAGTGCTTTCACGGTGAAAGGGCGCAAATATTTTTGGCTGGGCTTGTTCTGAAATACCGGGGCCGCTATCGGCGACAGAGAATTCCAAACGGCCAGCTTGCCAACCTAGCGTGATTCGCACAAAACCTTGTTCAGTAAAATTAAGCGCGTTGGTGATGAGATTGATCAATACTTGTCGAAAGCGCCATTCATCAAGTATCACCCGCGCCGGCATTTTGGGCTGAATATCTGTTTCAAATGCCAGCCCTTTTTCTTGGGCCGTTGGAAAAAACAGTGGTTTTAAATCGGCTATGAGTTGTTTGACATCACAACTGCTAGGTTGTAGGACAATTTGTCCCGCTTCTAGCTTGGCTTGATCGAGGACATTATCAATTAGCGATAATAAATGGTTGGCGTTGTTTTTGACACTGGATAAATAATTCGCCTCGCGGACATCCGCCTGTTTAGCTTCATCGAGCAATTCGGTATAGCCGACAATAGATGTCAACGAGCTACGCAATTCGTGCGACAGCGTGGCGATAAAGCGACTTTTTAATTCACTCACCTCGTTAAGGAGGCGTTTTTCTTCGGCCAACTGTTGGCGTGTCGTTTCTAGTTCTTGCAGCCATTGGCTTTGCCGATAGGTTAATATACTCAACTCATTGAGTTGTTGCTGCATTTTTTGCTGTCGATCATGCTCGGCAGTGGCATCAAGCATCAGCACATAAGTGCCATTATCCAACGGCATAATATGCACATGGGCACAGCGTCCATTCGCAACACGCACAAATTGCAAGACTTGGGTATGGGGAACGCTTAACAAACCTTCAAGAAAACCCACTTGTTCAGTCACAGGTTTCCCGGTTGCCAAGTTTGTCAATCCATAATGTTGAGGATATCCTCCCCAATCGACTAGATTGCCATGCTTATCAATGCGTAGATAAGTTATGATCATTTCTGCCATCCACATTGAGCGGATATATTTGGCAATGCTTAAAGGAATTGTGGCCATCGGTTTTTTCTCCCGGGCGTTTAGAAGCTAGGGGCTAGGGGCAACGGGAAAGGAGCTAGGAGCTAGGGGAAAGGAGCCAAGAGTAGCGATCAAAAAATCCGATGTCTTCAAGACCTCGGATTTTTAGCAAATCACCGCTTTTGGCTTTTTACTTTTCACCTTTCGCCTTTCCCTATTCCCCTTTTCCCTGGTTAGGCTTCTAGCATTTGCGTGGCTAAGTCAATAAAAGTTTCTTCTACATTCATGCCTGTTTTGGCACTGGTAGACAGTATTTTCCAACCTTGTTGTTTTTTTTCCTCAATGAGTGATTCGTCAATTTCCCATTGATCGCTTAAGTCGGCTTTATTTAGCAGCACGACAAAGGGTTTGTTTCCAATTTGTGCCGTGATGGCCTTTTGTAGATTTAGGGCACTGTCGAATGTCGGACGGCGTGTTCCGTCAGCAACCAGTAAAAAACCGGCCGCGCCGCGCAAATAGGAAGTTGTCGCCGTGGTAAGGGCATCGTTGCCGGCAATGTCCCATAAAATAAGCTTGACTTCACGCCCATCCTGTGCTTTTACCAGTTTGGTATCTATTTTTACGCCCACCGTCGTCATATATTTTTCGGAAAAGGCTTGACGCACAAAGCGGGCGACTAAACTGGTTTTGCCTACCGAAAAATCGCCAATCATACAAATTTTCTTCTGTAGTGTAGCCACTAAGTTTCCTCCGTAAAATATCCGATTTCTTGAATAAATCGGATATTTGCGAACAGTCAAAGAATAACACTATGATTTAATTAAGCTTTCATTCACGGGTATTGGGTTCGAGGCAAAACCTGTTGATTCTTCCCCAGGTTTCCCCAGGTTTCCCCAGGTTTCGCGGAGCGAAACTTTAACCTTTCAGGCTAAAGTTTTTCGGAGAAAAACTTTAGCCTGAAAACCCCTTTGGGGTTGAAGTTAAGTTTTTAACCGTGTTAAGTATAACTCTTTAATGCGAATTAAGGGTTGAAAAATCCATTGAAACCTGGGGCGATGCCCTAGGCTTTAATAACACTTACCGAAGGGGCTAAAGCCCCTTTGGTACGAATATCGATCTAAAAATGAATTAAGGGTTGAAAAATCCATTGAAACCTGGGGCGATCAGAAGGCTTTAATAACACTTACCGAAGGGGCTAAAGCCCCTTTGGTACGAATATCGATCTAAAAATGAATTAAGGGTTGAAAAATCCATTGAAACCTGGGGCGATCAGAAGGCTTTAATAACACTTACCGAAGGGGCTAAAGCCCCTTTGGTACGAATATCAATCTAAAAATGAAAAATGTCGAACCTTGATTTCATAATAATTAATTCAACCCTTAATTCGCATCTTTAATAATCCATTACCAATTACCCATTACCAATTATGGCGTTTTTCTTCTTTCAAAGCTTGTTCTAATGCCTGTATTAATTGGTTTTGTTGATAAGCCAACAGTTTAAGCTCATTAATCTGTTGTTGCATCTTTTGCTGTTGTTCATATTCAGAGGTAGCGTCAAATAGTAACACCCATGTGCTATTATCAAAAGGTACAATATGTACATGTGCGCTGTGTTGTTCGTCTATGCTTAAAAATGGTAACACTTGAGTGTCGGGGGCTGGCAAAAGGCCTTCGAGAAAATTTACTTGTTCACCTACCGGAAGCCCGGCAATCAAGTCGATAAGTCCATAGTGGTGAGGAGAACCGCCCCAACTAATTAGGTTATCACAACTATCAATGTACAAGTAAGTTACATCTGTCTCCGTCATCCAGATGGAATGGATGTATTTGGCAACACCTAAAGGAATTGTGGCCATGTCTTTTTTTCCGGTATATCACGTTCCGGAGGGAACGGTTGTGGTTAAAACGACGGTTAAAACCGCTACCGTGGTTCGTTTAACCGACTGGCGTATTTTGTCGGTGAATCCACCCCTTTGAAAAACTTACCTTTACCCACAAGTGTCCAAAATTAATCATTAATCATTAATCATTAATCATTAATCATTAATCATTAATTGTTAATTATTAGAAAAGGTGAGTCTCTACTTTTTAAGCAAAAAATAAGCCATTTTTTATTTAGAATGCGAATTAAGGGTTGAATTGAATCATAAAAAACCAATGACTTATAAAAACGTATTGATTGAAAGTGATTTTATAAGTCTTTTTTAGGCTAAAGTTTTTCTCAGAAAAAAAAAGGTTCATTCTTCATTTTTCATTTTTCATTCTTAATTCGCATTTAGAGTTCCTTCATTCATCCGTGCTTACCTGAAAATTCACTTTTCTATATTTTGGATTCGGTTCGCTTTCGCCAAAACGTATCTTTGGTGGGAGAAGCCCTGTCAACTTGTCTTTTTCTATCCCGCGACTGTGTAGCCATTTGAGTACCACTTCGGCACGTTGTTGAGCCAGTTGTTGGTTATAGGTTTTCGAGCCGCGCCCGTCGGTGTCGCCAATAATTTGCAAGCGCACTGGTTGATGCAGTGCTTGGCTTAAACTCAGCAATAGTTGCACCTCTTTGTGCAAGGCTTGCAGTGCGGTTTTTTGTCCCAGTGTGAATTCAGTGACACCCTCATTAAAATAGAGTTTTGTTTTTTCAATGCGTTGTATCAGCTTATCCCTTTCACGCTCGGCATCTTTCAAGTCGCTGGTATCAACGCCAGCAAAGGCCTCTGGCGAAATGGGCAAGTTTTGTATGCGCTCAAGTAATGTCTCATAAGTGGTTGAGTCAACAAAGCCCACCAGCAGTAAAACTCGCTCTTGCACCGTCATCGTCACGCTCTCAGGTGGCGCTAATTCACGTTTGGCTTGGGCCAATAAAAAGGGGGTTGTTTCTAGTAATTCATTGATTTCTAAGTGATTAATGCCCGCGACAAAGTCCGCGCTTGTCGCCTTTTCTATCCAATCGTGCGACGCATGACCACTCAAATGTAAAACATCGCCTTGCACACGCACCGATACGGTGGGTGGCGGCTCTAATCGTTGCCGGGCCCTAAGTTCTATAAATGGTGTGGTCAAGTCCAGATAGGGTGTCCATTGACTTTCGATGTCGTCATCGTTCAGATGATAGTGTTGAGCTATCTGTTGCGGATCGTCAGCCAATGGATCGCGCATCCCATAAACCAGCAGTTTTCCATCCTGGTGTTTGGTAGAGATAACCACGATACCCGGTGCCTTTTGCAAGGCCTGAATATAATTAGTTAAGCGTTGCTGATACTCAAAATGAAAATATCCCCAGCCTATCAAGGCTAATAAAATCACACCGAGTATCGCCATTAACTTTAAAGAAACTCTTGATTTTTTGCGTTCCGATTTTGTTTCTGATTGGAGGGTTTTTTCTAACAAAGGCCGACAGGGTTGTAGTGGTACACTGTCCCCAGAAAATTGCCGCAATAACGTACCATAACGTGCATGCAGGGATTCCAGTGTGGAGCGCATGATGTTCCTAAAACGGTAAGGCGCGACACCGCGAATCACACAAGCTAACACGGCATTGGGGCCGCGTTCTAGCCAGACGGTGTATTCACCAATTTCGACGCTATCGAGTTCCTCCGTTTTACTGGCGGAGAAGGAATCGCGAGTAAAATCCTGTATGGCGGTAAACATCGCCGAGATGGCATCGCTATCAGTTGTTTCTACGCTGTCTTGATGCAGATGTTGGATTAATAAACCGGTTTCACGATGAATTAAAAATACTTGCTCAACGCGATAAATGAGCGTATGTTGCAAAATAATATCCGAAAAAGGCCGCCCACTGCGCCAACCCTCTATGCGCCAACTTAATCCCTGCCAAGATAAACTTTGTTCTAAGCTATTGTTAATGGATTGTATAATAGTTTTAAATGACTCATTGATAGATTTACGAATGGCAGGCCCCATCACCGGAAACAAAGCTTCGGCAAACGGGCGGGTGTCTTTACTGATGGATTGTCTAATGCAATACTCTACTGGTTTTTGCAGGGATTCTGTCAGTTCTCCTACTTCATTCGTGTTTTGCGCGTCGAGAGGCTGGCTTGCTTGACGGATGGCTTGGGGCAAAACTTTTGCCGTTTCCCGCGCTCTCCGTTCCGGATCATTGAGTTGAGTTTCTAAATCGTTCAGGCGTGTCAAAGCCAGTTCAACGCGACTTAAACGATACACCAATTCTTTGATTTGTATCTGTTCTAAGTTTTCAAGACGCTCTTTGAGGACATCAAGCTGGGTTTGTTGTTTTTCGAGGCCCTCGGTGCGCTTTTCTAAGGGCTCAAGGCGTGTTTGTAATTGCTCAAAATCGTCATTAATTTTGTCAATGACATTCAGACGCAGTTGTTGTTCTAGGTTATCGGTAAACTTTTCTAGGACTAAAAGGCGCGTCTGTACTTGTTCTAAGTTGTCATCAGTACGATTTAGCAGGACATTAAGCTGCGTTTGTTGCTGTTCTAAGTTTTCTAAAACCTCAAAGCGCGTCTGTGCTTGTTCGATATTATCAGTACGATTTTCAAGAAGCGGTTTTAGGTTTTCTAAACCCTCAAAGCGCGTCTGTGCTTGTTCCTTCTTATCAGTACGATTTTCAAGAACATTAAGGCGCGCCTGTTGCGGTTTTAGGTTTTCTAAACCCTCTAAGCGCGTCTGTGCTTGTTCCTTCTTATCAGTACGATTTTCAAGAACATTAAGGCGCGTCTGTTGCGGTTTTAGGTTTTCTAAACCCTCTAAGCGCGTCTGTGCTTGTTCGATATTATCAGTACGATTTTCAAGAAGCGGTTTTAGGTTTTCTAAACCCTCTAAGCGCGTCTGTGCTTGTTCCTTCTTATCAGTACGATTTTCAAGAACATTAAGACGCGTCTGTTGCGGTTTTAGGTTTTCTAAACCCTCTAAGCGCGTCTGTGCTTGTTCCATCTTATCAGTACGATTTTCAAGAACATTAAGACGCGTCTGTTGTTGTTTTTCTAAAACCTCAAAGCGCGTCTGTGCTTGTTCGATATTATTAGTACGATTTTCAAGAACATTAAAACGCGTCTTTTGCTGTTTTAGGTTTTCACTAACATTATCAATGAAGTTGAATTTTTTATTAAAAATTTCTAAGTTTTTTACTGACTTTTCAAGTACTTCGAAACGTTTTTTTTGCAGTTGTAAGCTTTCAAAAGACTCCTCAACAATAGAGAAGTGATCCGAGAATGGTTTTAGGTTTTCGACAAGCGCTTTTAGAACTTCAACACTGGATTGTTGTTGCTGTTCTATGTGGTTAGTCCGCTTTTCGATAGTCTCAACGCGTTTTTGTACTGCATTCAGAAGTAGGCGCATGGACTTGAGCCACTCAGCGGGGGCTTGTCGCTGTTCTAAGTGGTTAGTACGCGTTTCTAAAACATTGAGCTGAGTTTGTTGGCTATTTATAAATTCGCGCAACGACTTGAGCGCCTCAAGAAGGGTTTGAATTTTTGATGGCATCTGCAATGAATGGGTAATGGGTAATGGGTAATGGGTAATTGTAATTTCGACATTGACCACGACACCTTATTTATTCACTCTCTCTCCTAAAAACGTCGGAAAACGCCGCAGTGACTCTATTTAGGTAAGCATTTTCATTGTTAGATGCGAAAAAGTTTTCCGAAGTTTTGAATATCTCTCACAAAAAGTTTGATTTATTGTTTATTATAGCGTACTCAAAAGCAATATAAATCCAGAACAATGAGTTTTATCCTTTCTTATAACGAATCCTTGTAGTTGCGGTTTTTTTTAAATCCTTTCTTATAACGAATCCTTGTAGTTGCGGTTTTTTTTAAATCCTTTCTTATAACGAATCCTTGTAGTTGCGGTTTTTTTTAAATCCTTTTTTATAACGAATCCTTGTAGTTGCGTTTTATAACGACCCGAAGGTCAGCGGAGCTAATCCTTGTAGACAACCTTAAAACTCACATTTCTATAGCCATGATTAGGCTGACTTTCACCAAAACGGATTTTAGGTGGCGGCGTGACTATCAGATACTGTTTTTCTATACCGCGAGCCTGTAGCCAATTCACCATCACGCCAGCACGTCGTTGGCTCAGTTGTCGATTATAGATTTCCGTACCAATGCCATCGGTGTTTCCAGTAATCTGAAGGCGTATCGGTTGATTTAAATCTTGGCTTAAGGCTAACAACTGTTGCACATCTTTCAGCAAATCGGGCAGGGCCGCTTCTTGTCCGGGCATGAATCCAGTGCTGTCTTCAGAAAAGTAAATAATTGTTTTTTCAATGCGTTGTATCAATTGGTAAATTTCACGCTCAGCATCCACTAATCCACTCGTCTCTACGCTGGCAAGTTCTTGTTGTGAATTTTTTAAATTCTGTATGCGCTTAAGTAATGCCTGAAATGTGGTCGAATCAACACGGCCTGTTACCCGCAATATTTTCTCATGCACAGTCAAGGTAACGCGCTCAGGCGGCATTAATTCACGCTTAGCTTCGGCCAATAAAAAGCTATCGGTATCCAATAAATACTTGATTTCTAAGTTATTAATTCCAGCAACCGTATTGGCTTTGTCAATAGCCTTATCAATCCACGCTGGCGAGGCGTGACCACTTAGGTGCAACGTATCGCCTTCTAACCGCAATTGTACCGTCGAAGGCGGCGCTAACCGTTGCCGCACACGTTTTTCTATAAAGTTTGAGGTTAAATCCTGATAATGCGTCCAACGCATTATCACATCCGTAATTTGCAGACCTAGGGCAATCTCGGCCGGCTCTTTCGCTAAAGGATCACGCATTCCCGTTAGAAAATGTTGACCGTTTTCAGTGCCGCTAGAAATGACTATGATGCCGGGCGTGTTATTCAAGGTTTTTAAAAAGGCTTGGAATTGCGCTTCGGTATTAATCAGTTTATCGGCGACAATTTCAGTAATTCCACCCATCATGCCAACACTTTGATTGACTTTATCTATCCATGCCTGATTGGCATGTCCACTCAGATGCAAAGTGGTTCCGTTCAAGGACATTTGCACAGAGTCGGGCGGTTTTAGCCACTGCCGTAGCCGAAGTTCCACAAAAGTTGGGTCAAAATCCTGATAAGGTTTTGCTTTAAAAAGTACGTCGTTATCGCTCAACTCAAAGCGTTGGGCAATCTGTTGTGGATCGTCGGCTAATGGATCGCGCATCCCATAAACCACTAACTTTCCATCCTGTTCTTCGGTAGAAATCACCACGATGCCGGAAGCATCGTGCAATGCAGTCAGATAGTCCGTCAAGCGTTGTTGATACTCAAAATAGTGGTATCCCCACACTGATACCGCAATCAAAATAATACCCAGTATGAAGGCTAATTGTGGCGAGAGTAAGCGCCGCTTTTCTGGTTCTTTCTCTTCTGTCTTTAGGGCTTGTTGTAGCATAGGCTGACAGGGTTGCAATGGTTCAGAATCCCCTGCAAATTGTTCCAATAACGAACCGTAACGCGCATGCATATTTTCCAGCAACGGACGCATGATGTTGTTTTTAAAGGTGATGGGTGCAATTCCCCGAATCACACAGGCCAAGATGGCATGCGGGCCACGTTCTATCCAGACGGTGTATTCGCCAATTTCTACGCTGTCAAGTTCTTCTTGTTTGCTGGCTGAAAAAGAATCACGAGTAAAATCTTGTATAGCGGTAAACATGGCCGAGACGGCATCGCTATCCCCAGCATCGACTTCCTCTAACTGGCTATGTTGAATTAACAAGCCGGTTTCACGATGAATCAAAAACACTTGTTCAACCCGATAGATAAGGGTTTGTTGTAAGACAAGTTCCGAAAAAGAGACTCCTTTGGTTATCGCTTGCATACGCCAAGCGAGGCCTTTGGGAGAAATACTTTCTTCTAAGGTTCTATTGATACGTTGCAGGAGTATTTTAAAGGTTTCATTGATAGATTTACGAATCGCCGGCCCCATCACCGGAAACAGGGCATCGGCAAATGGACGAACATCGTGGTTAATGGAGTGTTTGATACAATGCTCGACTGGTGTTTGCAGGGATTGTGTGAGTTCCACTTCTTCAGACATGGCATCCGAGATAGCCAGCTGGCTGGCAAGACGGATGGCATCGGGTAAAATATTGGCAATTTCCCGGGCCAGCTGTTCTGGCGTATTGATACGTTTTTCTAATTGATTGAAACGTAAAGAAACTTTAGCAAAGAATTCGGTTCGCTTTAGCAGTTGACTAATCTGTGTTTGTTTAAGCGTGTCGAAATCCTTATCTAGCTGATTCAGTTGCAGATGTTGATTGACTTGTGCCTTTTCAAGGCTCTCAAGAAACTTATCCAGATTATTTAATTGTGCTTGTTGGGCCTGTAATGCGTTGTGTAATTGATTGAATTGATTAACCTGTGCTTGTTTAAGCTCATCAATTTGCTTTTCTAGGTGACTCAGTTGCAGATATTGACTGGCGTAGGCATTTTCAAGGTTCTTGATAGATTTATCTAGCTCTGAAAGAGGTGTCCCAAGTGCCTGCAAAGAGTCCTTGACTGGCTTTGTGGCCTCCTCGGTGATTCGACGCAAAAGCGGCCCCATGGTGGGCAAAATGGCTTTCACAAAACTACGTGAGTCTTGTTGCATCGAGGTTTTAACACAACTGTCCACGGGCGCTTGTAATGCTTCGATAAACTCTGCTTGATCAGCCAAGGCACGCAACGCGGCCGGTAACACTGTCGCGATGTCCTGAGTGCGTTGGTGAGTATCATCAAGGCGATATTCCAAACTATCTAGCCGACTTTTGTCGGCCGTTCCTAAAAGCGAGGCTAATTGTTTAAGTTCGTCCATTATGAGCTAGGTGGGTTTTTATGGCGTATCAGACCTGTCAGGTTTTTAAAACCTGACAGGTCTAAAAAACTAAACCTTGTTAAAAGGAGAGACGGATAGCGTTATTCTAATTCTGACGAGCTATCATAGCTTTTCGTCAGGCGCACCGCAAATTCGTGGAAAAACGTCGCTAAATCACTGCGGTTAACTTTTTCATCTTGAAGTTGGGCAACTTCTTGGTTAACCAAGCTGGTCAAACTATCATTTTGCTGACGCTGTTGCAGGGAAATTTCTTGAAATTTGCTCAACGTCTGTTGACGTAAATTCTTGAGGTCCCGGCTGATTTGTTCATCCAATTGCGTGAGGCGACTGTTCAGTTCGTTTTTCAGACCCTTGATGTCACGTTCTAAATCAGCAAGGGCCGATTGACGTTCCTGACGCTCCAGTTTGCTTTTTTCATTCAGGCTGTCAATTTCGCCATCCATTCGCTCTTCAAGGACTTTGAGGCGTTGAAACATCTCCTCGCGAAAGTTCATGTGTTCCTGACTGACGCGATCTTCGAGGCGTTTAAACCGCTTATCATAATCGCGCATTTGTCCGCCAAACAAAATGTCACGAATCTTATCGACATTACCGATGCCAGCGCCCATACCTTCGGCCAGATCCATAGCTTTGGTTTTGGTGTCCTCTAGTTGTTGCAAACTGGTTTCGGCATCCCGTAATTTTTGGTCAAGTACATTTGGCCTGATTGGGGTAGGGCGGTTGGGCGGTTGGTCGTTTTTTGAGGGCGTGACAGAAACCACGCGGGGTTTTTCCAGCTTGGTGGTGTCTGGCGCAGTGCTATCGGTGGGTTTGTGAGACATGAAGCGCTCTCCTTCGTCAATCATTTGTATTGCTAGATTGTGTGGGCGGTAAGACATGGGTTATTCTCCTTTTGAGCCAGGGGCAATGGGTGTGGTGGTGAAAATAATTAATGCGAATTAAGGGTTGAATTAATTATTATGAAATCAATGATTTATAAAAACTTATGATTGAGAAGTTATATAAAATTTTTTAAAGTTCACAGACTACCACAGAGTCTCACAGAGTTGTTCATAAATAATTTCTCTGTGAAACTCTGTGTAACTCCGTGTCTCTGTGTTGAAGAATTTGAATTATGGGCCATGACTTAATTTTATGGCCCCCAAATCAGAACATAACTACATGAAATGCGAATATCGATCTAAAAAACATTTTAGAAGTTATTGATTTTATAAGATTCAATTTAACGGCCTTTTCGATCTAAACTGGGCCCTATCGGCGCCTGGAGTTTGTGCGTTTTTTGAACCAAGGCGGTTTTGGACGTGTTTTTTTGGCTGGGTGGGGGACAGCATTCAAGCCAACAGTTTGTAGTAATGTTTGTTGGCCCTGACTATCTAGTTTGACGTAATGACCGGCACGTAGGCCTCTAGGTAAATAAATGGGGCCAAAACGTATTCTAATCAAACGACTTACCGTCACACCTTGCGATTCCCACAATCGCCGCACTTCATGTTTGCGCCCTTCGCCGAGTATGACATGATACCAGTGATTCGCACCCGTTCCACCAGCATCGACAATTTGCTTAAAATGCGCCATACCATCGTCAAGTTGAACACCAGCGCTCAAGCGTTTAAGCATCGCCTCGTCGACTTCGCCGAGAATTCGCACCGCGTATTCGCGTTCAATGTTGTAAGAGGGGTGCATTAAGCGGTGAGCTAATTCGCCGTCCGTTGTTAGCAAGAGCAAGCCGGCAGTATTAAAATCTAGCCGCCCGATGCTAATCCAACGTCCATGTTTGAGTGGGGGCAATTGCTCAAACACGGTTGTGCGTTCTTCAGGATCGTGGCGCGTACAGACTTCACCGCCAGGTTTGTGATAACACAAAATTTTTCGAGGGGGCGCTTGTAAAGCGGACAGGCTGAGTTTGCGTTTATCAACGCGAATTTCATCGGTCGTACTGACACGTTCACCAAGGGTGGCGGTGTGCCGATTAACTTGTACGCGCCCGTCTTGGATCCAAGTTTCAATAACCCGCCGTGAACCTAAGCCAGCCCTTGCTAAAACTTTCTGTAGTTTTTCAGTAGGATAGGAAGATTTTATCTGGTCTTGTGAGTAAGAAGGCATTGTCATCTCCTGTAAAGTCAATCTGTTATTTGCTATCTAGGCTTTAATTAATAACACAAAAAACCGGATAATAAAATACCTATACGACAGGAGTCCAAGATTTATCTTGGCTGGAGTCGGCAAGATTTATCTTGGCAAGAGTCATCACCCCAATGAGGGGGTGTCTTTAGATAAACCAATGCTATTTTTTGTAGATTCTACCTAACAAATGTTATAAATTTTTAATGTAAAACAATCAGTTAGTTTATACAAAATAATAACGAGGAAAAATTATAACCCCCGAAAATTTTCTGACAATCGCCTATTTTATGTTAGTAAAATAACGCATTATTAGTGATAATCAATAATAAGCCGTATTTTAACTCAAATACGGCTTAAAAACGCCGATAATGGCCTTCTGAAAAGCCGCGTGTTTTGGTATTACCCTTTATAAAAGTAGGGTTTAGTGTTATAACGAATAATATTTTAAATCCTCATATCTGGCCTATTGAATAAAAAAGCGTTGATTTAAAGCTTATAAAACAGTCACTTATCTTATCAAAAATCAACAGCAAATTTTTCAGAGCGATTGTCTCCCATGGCGCGGAGACAGCCCAAAAATTGTTCAAAATATTATCGTGAGTATTGCTTATTAATTGTTACTGTCTATTATTATGAATAATCATGAAGTTGAATAGACTGATAGGTAGAGGAAATGTGCCGTTTATATTTTTAGCTTTACCCACTAAATTTTTTGCAAAATCACTGCATCGTTAAGATGCTGCTCAAGACATATTTCATTTTTACAAAATATCCGTGCCAATGACTCCGAATTGTGAATTGTGAATTGTGAATTGTTAATTGTGAACTGAAAGTCAGCGGAGCTAATTGTGACGTAAACGAACCTTCGGTCAGCGGAGCTAATTGTGAACCGTAGCTCAGCGAAGCTAATGACTTATTTAGTGAGCTTCTCAATACTTAACCCAAGCAACATTTCATTTTCAGTTCCGTATATTGCGAAACGATGTCACCGCACAGGTTTATCGCGAAACGATGTTACCAAAGGTACATTGCGAATGAGTTTCGCAAGAGGCGAGAACCATGTATATATTAATAGTCAAAACTTCCTCTTTAGGCGATGTCATTCACACGCTACCCGCTCTCACTGACGCGCTCAAACACTATCCCGATTTGCAATGTGATTGGGTCGTTGAGGAAGCGTTTGCAGAAATTCCGGCTTGGCATCCAGCGGTAAAGCGCGTTATTCCCGTCGCGTTACGGCGGTGGCGCAAACAGCCTTGGCAAACTTGGCGTAGCGGCAGATGGCGCAAGTTTATCCAGACATTGACTTGCGAGCGGTATGATAGAGTCATTGATGCCCAAGGGCTAATCAAAAGTGCATTCCTTACTTTAAAAGCACGAGGCCCGCGTTGTGGTTTAGATCGTCATTCAGCGCGAGAACCGTTGGCAGCACTGGCTTATCAACAACGTTATGCTATTGATAAAAATCAACATGCCGTCACACGAGTGAGGCAATTATTTGCGGCGGTGCTGGATTATCCATTGCCTGATAGTCCACCCGATTACGGAATTGTAAGCCATTTTCAGTGCCAACAGACTCGCCAAAAAATATTTTATTCCTCAAAAACTGAAATTTATCCAAAAAGTGGGCCTGCGCCTAGAAATGCACGGCCCACTATAATCTCAAAAAGTGGGCATGCGCCTAGAAATGCACGGCCCACTATAATCTTTTTACATGGCACAACATGGGTTACAAAACACTGGCCGAACAGTTATTGGCTGGCACTAGCGCAACGAGTCACGGCGGCCGGTTTAGCGGTACGTTTACCTTGGGGCAATGCCCAAGAATATGCCCGTGCCCAACAAATTGCAGCGGCTCACCCAAACATTAGCCTTATTCCCAAAAGCAATTTACACGGCATTGCCACCGAATTGGCACAAGCACAGGCGGTTGTTGGCGTAGATACCGGACTTGCTCACCTTGCGGCCGCTTTAGCAGTGCCATCAATCACGTTATATGGCGCGACACAACCGGCACGAACTGGCACTTATGGACAACAACAACAGCACTTGCAAGCTAACTTTCCTTGTGCGCCCTGTTTACGTAAAAAATGCGCTTATCGTGGACTGTCTACTGTCTCGCCGGCTTGCTATGAAGATTTATCGGTGGACAAAGTGTGGGGCGCGTTGCAAGCGTTAGTCTACTAATGAAAAATGAAAAACTCGATGATCAAGTTTTTGATAGTTAGTCCAAAATATCGCCTGGGGATAAATCCCCAGGCTAAAAGCTCAAGTCTGCTAAAGCAGACTCACCCCCCCAGCCTAGGGTTAATCCCTAGGTTAAAATATTCAGATAATTAATTCAGTCTCCTTTAGGAGACTTGAGCTTTCAGCTGCGAAATTATTTTTCTGAAAATCTATAGCTCACCCAATTTACGGCGGCGCTTAGTATAAAACACGCTCTAAGCCAAGGCTATACGGAACGTACTTTAAAACCGTGAAAATGAAATTGCGAACCGGTGATTGAATTATTTATAAAATAATTCATTTACAAACGAGCAGGTTCATTTTTCAGGTTTCATTTTTCATTCATAAAATGGTTCATTTTCAGTCAGGAAAGGGTTCATTTTTCATTTTTCATTTTTCATTCGTATATGCACACACTATCTCCTCTTGCTATTTACCAAAACCTTGCCGCCAACCTTGAAAAAGTCATCACTGGGCAAGCCAGCGCCATCAGAAAACTATTAGCCGCCTTTGCCAGCGGTGGGCATGTGCTACTGGAAGATTTACCGGGCACTGGCAAAACCACTTTGGCTAAAACATTGGCGCACTCTCTCGAAATGGAATTTCAGCGTATTCAATTTACCCCCGATTTGTTACCGTCAGATATTTTGGGCGTGTCGGTTTTTGATCCGCGCCACCAAAACTTTCGTCTCCATAAAGGCGCCGTTTTTACCGAAATTTTGCTGGCGGACGAAATTAATCGAGCGTCTCCGAGAACACAGTCGGCACTGTTAGAAGCAATGGGCGAAAAACAAGTCAGTATAGATGGTAAAAGGTATCCGCTAGGCGAATTGTTTTTTGTCATTGCTACGCAAAATCCCATAGAATATCATGGCACATACCCGCTGCCAGAAGCTCAAATGGATCGCTTTGCGATGCGCTTTAGCTTAGGCTATGTCAGTGCAGAAGAAGAAGTTGCCATTCTCACCGCGCAACAGCAACAAACAACAACTCTCACCACCTGTGCCAGTCAAGATGATATTCATAAACTGAGGCAAGCCACCCAAGCGGTACGTATTAGTGAAGAATTAAAACGCTATATTGTTGATTTAGTGAGTGCAACGCGCAAAACAAAAGGCGTACAAATGGGCGCGAGTCCACGCGCTTCTTTGACTTTGATGAAAGCGGCACAAGCATTGGCGTTGTTTGACGGGATAGAATTTGTCACACCTGAACATATCCAAGAAATCGCGGTACCGGTGATTGCTCATCGTCTCAAAATCAATTCACAGGCGCATTTTAGTGGACTCAGTGGTGAGAAGGTGGTAACAGAAATTTTGCGTCAAGTCGAAGTACCTATTTAACAAGTTAAAACTTGGACAAGGACTCCAACGTTTGAATTTGTAGTAGGCGCTTCAGCGCCTAAGTCTATAGCAAACGCTTTAGCGCCTAAGTTTCTAGTAAACGCGTCAGCGCCTAAATTCCTCAAGTTTGTAGTAGGCGCTTTAGCGCCTAAGTCTATAATAAACGCCTCGATCCACCTAGTACAACGAATTACGCGGATAAACGAATTATTGCCGAATTCTATAGCAAACGTTTCAGCGCCTAAGTTTCTAGTAAACGCTGAGCGCGCCTAAATTCCTCAAGTTTGTAGTAGGCGCTTTAGCGCCTAAGTCTATAGTAAACGCATCGATCCACCTAGTACAACGAATTACGCGGATAAACGAATTATTGCCGAATTCTATAGCAAACGTTTCAGCACCTAAGTTTATAAACGCCTCAAGTTTGTAGTAGGCGCTCGACGCTAAGTCTATAGCAAACGCGTCAGCGCCTAAGTTTCTAGTAAACGCGTCAGCGCCTAAATCCCTCAAGTTTGTAGTAGGCGCTTTAGCGCCTAAGTCTATAATAAACGCGTCAGCACCTAAGTCTATAGCAAACGCTGAGCGCGCCTAAGTCTATAGCAAACGCGTCAGCGCCTAAGTTTATAAACGCCTCAAGTTTGTAATAGGCACTTCTTTGCTAAGTCTGTAATAAACGCTTGCTGCGCCTAAGTTTATAGTAAATGCCTCAAGTTTGTCTGAGTACCAGACATTTTTTCTACTTAAAAAACGAGCAATGCCAGAAATTTTACCATCAATGACTTCAATAATTTTCCCACAATTAATGACTTAAATAAATTGTCCGCGGCAAAGTTTGAATATTAAAAACTGTTTGATGGCCCACAAACCAGTGCCAATAGCCATATAAAAATAATGGTCTTTAGGCCTCCAAATAACGACTTCGGCCAGATCGTCGTCGGTGAGAGCTCACCTTTAGTGGGCCAGCTCGTCGTCGGTGAGAGTTCGCTTTTAATGGGCCATTTTGTCATTAGCGAGCACTCGCCTTTAGTGGGCCGGTTTTTCATAACAAATACTTATTAAATCAAAACCCACTCAAACTGATGACAAATTACCGGTTAATTGACGAATAACGATTGGCAAATTATCCCATTAAACAACCTCAATGTCCTCCCCGAACCAATCCGTTTATGCCTAAAAGAAGTTCTACTCAGTTTACCAACGGATTGCTCAAACACAGTACAAGGAATTTGGAAATGAACGAATTAACCCAGTCCTCCCCGAATCAATCCGTTTATTCCTAAAAGAAGTTGTACTCAATATAAGTTATTCTTGCCGCAATTCCTTAAGCACTTCTAAAGTCAAATGGATTCTCACCCGGTTATCTTGGAACCACCCTTCCTTACGTTTGGATTCCGATGGTACCCGTCAAAACGGTCGTTGACAGTGTACTCGTGCCAATACTTTCGCCTTGGAACCAGACCCTAAATGAGTGTTGTCCGGTGTTAAGAACTGTGATTAGGATTTTGGCTGGTGGTTTTACTCACCAAGCGTTGCCTGATTTTGTCACGCTCAGCCTCAGAAAGCATCGCTAAAACTTCCTGTTGGCCTTCCTGTCTACCTTCCTGTCTGCCGGCATCTCTTTCTTGACGCGCTTCTTCAGGTGTCAACGCATAATATCCGGTTTCGGCGGTGTTGCTGATCATAGTGTCAAATCCCTCAATGATTTCATTGATGTTTCTTTTATATTTCCGTTTGAAATAAAAAGCCAATGTCAGTAATAACCGACTGCGTTTGTTCTCATCCTTTCCGGCTTATGTTTCCAACAACTCGACGGCTTCTTTGAGCTGTTGTTCATCCATGCCTTTTAAAATGGGCGCAAACGCCACATATTCCCAGAGTTCCATCTGCTTGAGTTCGGCTAACGTCTTCTCATAGAGAAAAATTTTGCGATAGCGAACCTCTATTTCGTAAATGGCACACAATCCGGGATCATCTTTGCCTTCTTCCGGCCAAAAATAAACCACGTAGCTTCGGATTTTGGGATAGTTTAAAATCCGTCCCTTGTTATCCCGTTCCGCATTGGCAAGGACCAACTCCATCTTATATTCGGCCATCCGCTGGGGCATATGTTTCTGCGCTTGTTGAAAGAAATTCTATATGCAATAAGAATCTTTCCCCGGAAGGATACGCTTGTGAGCCGACTGGGTACTCCACCCAAAAGGATAAATCGACTTTCAAATCAGAGGTTCTTTGTAGCTCAACATTTTTTTCTATCAAAGTGGCTTTGCCGGGAATTCCCATTAACTTGAGGGCACCTTCTGGGTTTTGAAGAAACGCCTGTTTACAAGTGATGTCAAACGCGTTTTTGACCTCTTCTAATGGATTCTTACTGATTTTGTCAGTCGATTCCGCCTCTGCTAAGGAAAATAATCCCATTTGTTGAGGTTCATGTTTTTCTGGCGAATATTGTGTGTTTTCAACCATGGTTTGTTAAAATCATACCTCTTTCTTTCCGTTGTACTTTATCATAGAAACGCTCAAAAGCGCACTTGAGTTGAGAAAGCCGTCCATCATCACTCTTGTCGTGTTTATCCTTATGCAATACTCAATGCACTTGATATCAACACCACATATTCCCTTCGTTCCTCTGGTTCCAACACTGGAACTAAGGATTTTGTCTGAATCAGGAACTGCAAAGCGGCCTGTCGGCCCAGAAACACTGGACGCTGGCGCCCAACACCTTTGGTGGGCCGGTTTGTCGTCGGCGAGAGTTTGCCTTTAGTGGGCCGGTTTTTCATAACAAATACTTATTAAATCAAAACCCACTCAAACTGACAAATTACCGGTTAATTGACGAATAACGATTGGCAAATTATCCCATTAAACAACCTCAATGTCCTCCCCGAACCAATCCGTTTATGCCTAAAAAAAGTTGTACTCAGTTTACCAACGGATTGCTCAAGCACAGTACAACGAATGCTTTACAAGGATTGTATATAATAAGGGATTTTTGGGTTTATGTGCTTATCTAAGCTTTTCGGTTTTTCGACAGGCCGGTCAAGTTTCTGCTAATAATGCGAATTAAGGGTTGAAAAATCCATTGAAACCTGGTAGATACACAGGCTTTATTAATGTCGCCCCGTAGTGGCTCAAAGCCTATTTTTTAGACTATGTTATTTCATGTAGTTATGTTCTGATTTGGGGGCCATAAAACGGTGAATGTTTTTAAATTAAGTCATGGCCCATAATTCAAATTCTTCAACACAGAGACACGGAGTTCTCTGTGAACTCTGAAAACTTGTCCGTCAATAAAATTTGATAGAATAAAAATCAATAAATCTTATTTTCGGACAACTCTATTAGACAAACGCAGTAATTCGCTACGCGAGATAACTTATGCGAGATAATTGCTTTAGCTATTGGCGGACGTTATTTATTTGCTGATCCTAAGATTTCTCAGCAAAAATAGAAATGACAGAAACTCGGTTTATAACGATGTTTAGTATATATTGAAATAAGTTTGCCGATTTCTCTCATGGCTACGAGTCCTTGACGTTGGGCTTTTTCCATTAACCCGCCGTTCCAAGTGCGCCCTAAAACCGTATTTCGATTATCACACGCAAAGCGATACCACAAGTCTCGGTTAAGTCGGCATACTTAAATTTGAGGTTGGCATCAGATATTAAATTACCGTCATCATCAAGCGACAATTCGTAGCCATGATCCCTTGACGGATTAGAAAGCGTGTCAAAAAACCTTGTATTTCAGCAGGTTGCGGCTTTTATCGTCATAAAGAGTTGGCAACGGTATATGCACACTCTGATGATAACACCTTTTTCAAAACTCCGTCTCGCCGGGGCAACGCATTCTGATTCCAGAACACAAATGATGACTTATTGGATTTGTCGTCACTTTGAGCTATATCAATGCACAATTTGTGTTCAAACCGGTAGCGGCATGCGGCCCAATAATCCTCAGTCGATAAGTCCCGTTGCTCTTGCCTACTTAGGCGCTAAAGCGCCTACTACAAACGCAAGGCGCTAAAGCGCCTACTACAAACGCAAGGCGCTAAAGCGTCTACTACAAACAAGGCTAAGGAAATGCTCAGACGTTACTTATTCCATAATTTTCGTGTTGTATTTGCCTTGGATCGTTGGATACGGCGGCGTTTTACCAAGGCTGGTTTATTGATACTCGGCGGCTTGATTGCCGCGGGCGTGTTTGGCATTGATACGAAGCAAACTTTTGCCTATCAATTATTTTCTCTCTTGCTGGCGTTGTTGCTGTTAGCCATCATTAGTAGTTGGTTTTTTCGAGTCCGTTTTACGGCGCGACGTGATTTGCCGCAGTTTGCCACCGTGGGCGAAACGTTGCACTATCGGGTACAGGTGCAAAATCACACGCGAAAATTGCAACGTGGTTTAACTTTGCGAGAAAATATCAAATCGCCGCTGCCTAGCTTTGAAACATTTTTGCGAGCAAAAGAGCCGGGCTATGAAAAACGTAACTTGTTTGATAAATATGTAGGCTATCCTCGTTGGGCGTGGTTGAGGCGTACCCTAAAAGGCGCAGAAATTGCCGAGCAAAGCTTGCCGCCTATACCGCCCTCTTTAATAATGAAAAATGAAAAATTCAAAATTCAAAATGACAATATTCTCAGTTTTCAGTCTTCATTTTCCATTAAAATGACGCTTATGCCTTTACGCCGAGGCTATGTACATTTCACCAGTATGACTTTTGCTCGTCCAGATCCGTTTGGGCTTTTTAATGCGTTATACACTCTCGACATGTCCGATAGTTTGTTGGTTTTACCTAAACGTTATCCGGTTAGTGAAATTTCGCTTTCAGGCTCAAGAAAATATCAACGCGGTGGCGTACATTTAGCCATGTCTGTCGGTGATACTGAGGAATTTGTTTCCTTGCGCGAATATCGCCCTGGAGATCCGTTGCGACATATCCATTGGAAAAGTTGGGCAAAACTCGGTAAACCGGTCGTTAAGGAATTTCAGGACGAATTTTTTGTCCGTCATGCCTTGATTTTGGACACTTTTACTGAGCAAGCCGTTGGGGAATCTTTTGAAGCAGCGGTGTCGGTTGCCGCCTCTTTTGCATCTGCGCCGCGCAGCCATGAAGTGTTATTAGATTTAATGCTTGTTGGTACCCAAGCGTATTGTTTTACCAGTGGGCGAGGTTTGGCACCCACTGCTAAACTATTAGAAGTGCTTGCTTGTGTGGAAGCGTGTACTGATCAACCTTTTAGCCAGTTACATTCCTTGGTGATGGAACACGCGGCTTCTCTTAGTGGCTGCGTATGTGTTTTATTAAACTGGGAGTTTTCCCGCCAGCATTTGGTACAGTTGTTAAAAAATGCCGGGATTCCGTTATTGGTGGTTGTGATAAGCGAAACTGAATTGGAAATCGACTCGGAGAAATTCCCAGAAGTGCATGTTTTGCCTCTGGATGCGATTGGAGAGAAATTGGACAAGTTATACGACTGAAAAATGAAAACTGAAAACTGAAAACTGAAAAATGCCAATATATTCTCAATGCCATTAAGTTAAGCTGCCCAAGTACAACGGATACGCGTTCCGAAACGGATTTTAGCAATTAATAATTTTGCTAAAATTAGGATTTTTTTAGGTTTTTTTTATCCGTTTATTTCGAGTATCCGTTGTACTACTTTGATCAAATCAGTTAGTTATTCGTTACGATATGGCATTGATATATTCCTGGGATATCGCCACAGGCAAAACAAACAAGCTTTACTGACTCATTTCACTTTATGGCCCACAATTTACCAGTTATTAACCTATTAATGTTAAGGGTTTAATACTCAAAAAATTGTGTTTAATCAATTAATTATTTTCAACGACTTGATTAATACCAAATTTATATAAACTTATTGAAAAGTCGAACTCACGTTATTTGGGAATTGCCATAACTGAAGAAAACTGATCACTGATAACTGAAAACTGAAAACTGATAACTGATAACTGATAACTGAAAAATGACTCCTCCTCCATTTTTGCTCGGCTGCACACTGCTATTTTGGGGCTGGCAAAGCCAATTGCTCCCATTTGCAGTACCGATGGCAATGATTTTAGAAGGCGCTCGCTGGGTTGGCTGGCGCTGGGCATTGTCAGATAAAGACTTTAATCGTGTCACCGATCTCACGTCATTGTCATTAGTCATGGCAGCAGTTTATCTGTTTAACCGTGAATCCGTTCACGGGCTGATGACGTTACTTAATTGGTTGCCCATGTTGCTTTTTTTACTGATAGCCGCCCAAACTTATAGCACTCACGGTTCTATCAAACTAAGCAGCCTGTTTTTATCGCTACGCTACGGAAAAGCGAAAAGCGCGACATCCCACCACAGAGCCAGTCAGCGTATTAGTCTTACTTATCCTTATATGATGATGTGTTTACTCTCGGCTAGTGCCAACTTAGCCCCGTGGTTTTTTGAAGGGATGTGTCTACTGGTGATATGGGGATTATGGGCAGCACGTCCACAACGCTATCCCGCGGTTGTCTTCGGAATATTATTGGTGATAGCCGGCACACTGGCTTATATCGGCCAATTAGGCCTCTACCGCATGCAAACCCAGATGGAAGAAATCATACTCAGTTGGTTTGAAGAAATGTTTTGGGCAGATAGAGATCCTTATCGGCAAAACACCGCCATTGGTGACATTGGGCGGCTCAAACTTTCGGATAAGATTCTCCTACGAGTGGATGCGCCTTACCCAGTGCTATTGCGTGAAGCCAGTTATAATCTCTATTTTAAGACGACTTGGTTCGCTAAAAAGACGCAATTTACCGATATTTTTCCTGAGAACACTGAGATAAAAATCCCCCTAATCCCCCCTAACTCCCCTTTAGAAAAGCAGGGAACTCCCTCCTTTAAAAAAGGAGAGATTTCAGTCTCCGCCTACCTGAGCAAAGGTAAAGGCATGCTGGCATTACCTCATGGCACTTATCAAATCTCTAAACTGCTCGTGCCAACAGTACAACGCAATGATTTTGGCGCTGTCAAAGTCGAAAATGGGCCGGGATTAATAGAATACACCGCACATTTTGGTCAAAATACACCGCTAGACACGCCGCCCAGCAAGCCTGATTTGTCCCTTCCTCCCAATGAAAAAGCGTATCTGATTGAATTATCAACTAAATTAAATTTACAAAACCAAACCCCACAACAAGTACTAAATACCTTAACCACCTTTTTCAAAGAGAATTTCCAATACTCACTTAACCTCACAGCGCCAACACAAAAAAATATCACGCCACTCGAAAATTTTTTAACAAACCGCCGCGCTGGACATTGTGAATATTTTGCCACCGCCACCGTGTTACTATTACGCACCGCAGGCATTCCATCACGCTACGCCTCTGGCTACGCCGCCGAAGAATTTAGCTATTTAGAAAATGTTTATGTCGTACGTCGACGCCATGCTCACGCTTGGGCGCTCGCCTATATCGACGGGCGCTGGATGGAATTTGACACGACACCGGCCGCTTTTTGGAGTTTGGAAGAAGAAATGGCCGCTTGGTGGGAACCGATTTATGATTTAGGCTCTTTTCTCACCTACGAATTTTCAAAATGGCGTTTGCGCGACAGCGAAAGTTCTAATGATTGGCTTTTGTGGTTGATTTTGCCACTCAGTTTAGTGTTAATATGGCGACTATATTCAAGAGAAAAAGTTGCCCGTTCACAAAAACCAGCCGCAAGACAAGCAAACAAAAGAGCGGTAACGGGGGCCGATTCCGCATTTTATCAAATCGTGCAACAATTGAATGCCGCAGGTTATATTCGCCAACCAGGCGAAACGCTGACGGCTTGGTTAAAACGCATAGGATCCCACCAAATCTCAACAGCTGACATGCAAACCATGCTCAGCTTGCACCAGCGTTATCGGTTTGATCCCGCCGGCATTAGTGTGCAAGAACAAGCCGTGTTGACAGCGCATGTTAAGACATGGTTACAGTTTTGAAAAGCCCCAACGGGGCGATATTAATATAGCCTGTGTAGCTACCAGGAAATCCAAGTTATAAAAAAGCTCAAGTAGGCTAAAGCCTACTAAGTACCCGTCCTTATGTTATTCAAAAATTTCGTGACTAAAAACGTGAACTCGACTTTTCAATAATGATATTAATCAATTCGTTGAAAATAATTAATTGATTAAACACCATTTTTTGAGTATTAAACCCTTAACATTAATAGGTTAATAACCTTAAAATTGTGGGCCATAGAGTGAAATGAGCCAGTAAAGCTTGTTTGTTTTGTTTTTAACTGATAATCAAGTCATTATAACTAACTATTTTATATAATTAATAATTCTATAACTCACTGATATTTAAAGTCGAACTCACGTTAAAAACAATCGTTTTCCTCGTCAAAATACAAAAAAACTTCTGGACGGGTACTTAACTTGAAACAGTACCCTAATACGTCAATGCCATTAAGTTAAGAAATAAACGAGAAAGAGCCAAAGCTAAAGTCCCCTAAAGGGGACTGGTAAATTCAGGATTTTTTCAGAAGCAAACGATATGGCATTGAGTCTTCAGTGCCCTTTAGGGCACTTCAGCTATTAGACGACGGCTTTACCAAAGGCGGGGGGATTATTTCTTTCTAATTCCACAAACTGTGTGGCATTGACCCTAATACGTACAGTAGCTCTTAGACAAACGCAGTAATTCGCTACGCGAGATAATTGCTTTAGCTACTGACTTGCTGCCAAAGAAATGATTTTTCTGAAAATCTATAGATAGCATTTTTCGCTGATGTGAAATACAAAAAAGGGCAAACACACAGGTTTGCCCCTACGAATGATGTACTTTACGCAAAATGCTATAACTGAAAAACTGATAACTAAAAAACTGATAACTAAAAAACTGAGCACTGAATAACTGATAACTGATCACTGACAAGAAAATGAGCACAAATAAACCCATCATTCTAGTCGTCGATGATACCCTGACGAACCTGGCTTTAGTGAACACCGTTTTACAACAAGCAGGTTTTCATGTTTTATTAGCCAAAACCGGTAAAAAGGCGCTGACTATCGCAAAGCAAGAGAAACCCGATCTGATTTTGCTGGATATAGAAATGCCCGACTGGAATGGCTACGAAACCTGTAAACGTATCAAAAACGATCCCAGTTTGGCTCCCATTCCGGTCTTGTTTTTGTCTACCCTTGGTAAAGCTGAAGATAAAGTACGTGCTTTTGCGGCCGGCGGCATTGATTATGTACATAAACCCTTCCAAGAAGAAGAATTGCTGGCACGGGTGCAAACTCATGTTGAATTGTATCGCTTACGTGAAAAACTGGAACAGGAAATCGCACAGAAAAACACTGAAATATTAGCTTATGCCAATGAATTAGAAAAAAAAGTTGAAAAGCGTACCGCTGAACTCAATAAGGCGAAGGAAATGGCCGAAACAGCTAATCTTACTAAGAGTCAATTCCTTGCCAAAATGAGCCATGAACTGCGTACCCCAATGAACGCCATTATTGGTTACAGCGAAATGCTTATAGAAGAGGCTCAAGACGTGGGAGTAACCGAGTTTGTTGCAGATATTCAAAAAATTCACTCGGCCGGTAAACACTTGTTGGGACTTATTAACGATGTGCTAGATTTATCCAAAATTGAATCCGGTCGAATGGAACTGTACTTGGAAGCTTTCCAAGTAGAGACGCTGCTCAATGAAGTCGTTACCACTATCTCGCCGCTCGCTGAACAGAAAAACAATCACTTGGAGATCAATATTGTCAACCCTCTAGGAGAGATGCAGGCTGATTTTACCAAAACCCGCCAAATTCTGCTCAATCTGTTGAGTAATGCCACTAAATTTACCGAAGAAGGCACGATTTGCCTTAAAGTCAAGCGCGAACTGGCTAATGAAAGAGATGCGATGGATGATTGTTGTGTTTTTTGTGTAAGTGATAATGGTATTGGTATGACTCCCGAACAGCAACAAAAGCTCTTTCAACCCTTCACGCAAGTAGATGCGTCTACCACGCGCCGCTTTGGCGGTACCGGCTTGGGCCTTGCCATTACTAAGCAATTCACCGAGATGATGGGCGGTGATATCAGCGTGGAGAGCGAATTTGGTAAAGGTAGCATGTTTACTGTTCGTTTGCCAGTACACGTTGAGATGGAACCGGTCAGCCGTGATAAATCCTTACAAAAACTAACAGAAAAATTGGAAGGACACGGTATTGTTTTGGTTATTGATGACGATGATATCACGCGAGAATTGCTCAAAAATTATCTAAGCAAACTTGGTCATGCGGTGGCGGTGGCGGCCGATGGAGAGGACGGTATCCAACTGGCTAAAAAACTGCGTCCCGATGCCATTCTTCTTGATGTCAAAATGCCGGGTATGGATGGTTGGAGAGTGCTTTCCTCGCTCAAAAGTGACCCACTGTTGTCGGACATCCCGGTCATTATGACCTCAATCGAAGAACATCGAAACAAAGGGTGTGCACTCGGAGCGACGGATTATCTCGTCAAACCGGTTGGACGTGACCAATTAGCGGCGATTTTAAACAAATACCGTATTGGTGATGATTCGCAACGTTTAGTCATGGTGGTTGAAGACGATATTGTCCTGCGCGAAGCCATGACTGAGGTGTTAAAACTTGAAGGTTGGCGAGTCTTTAAAGCGGAAAATGGGCGCGTTGCGTTGGAACATATTGAAGACAAAAAGCCTTCCTTAATTTTATTAGACTTGCTTATGCCAGAGATGGATGGTTTTGAGTTTGTCGCCCACCTCCGCCAAAACGAAAAATGGCGTTCCATTCCCGTCGTCGTCTTGACAGCGACCAACCTCAGCACGGAAGATCAAGCGCGATTACACGGTTATGTAGAAACCATTTTTCAGAAAGAAAGCTATAGCCGCGACGAATTACTGGTACGAATTCAGAAACAGCTTGCCGCCGCTATGCCAGAGGCGCAAGAAGAAACCTCTATTTGGTAATGGGTAGTGGGTAATGGGTAATGGAAGAGGGAATGTTATACTGATAGTACAACGGATACGCTTTCCGAAACGGATTTTTTATAGGCGTAATGGCAGGATTTAAAGTCAATAAAAATACGGTTATAAACCAAACGGGTCAATTTTTATTTTCACCCGCATCTGTACATTCCGTATACCTCAAAAAAACCGAAAAGCGTTAGAAACCTTGGAGGTTTATTTAAAAGTGGGCCGGGTTGTAGAATTGATAAGCCTTTTTTTGTTAATGGCCCACAAGTTAAAACTCAATGCCATTAAGCTAAGGAAAAGGGCCGTTTGTAGTAGGCGATTTATCGCCCACCGTATGTAGCATGAATGAGATAGCCAGGCAACGAGGTGGGCAAGTCATTGGGTTCGGGTTTGTTGGCCTTCTGGGACTTCGGGCAGGTAACTCTCAATGACTTGGCGGGAGCTAGAAGAGGCAGGTTCAAAGGACAAGGTGAGGCGTTTGCCCGCGACTTCGTCCTTCATTTTATAATATAATCTTTTCACATTCAAACAACGTGGCGCCTCGAAGAGGCCTTTACCACAGGTTGCATATTCACATTCAAACAATGTGGTGCTATTCACTATTGGCTTTTTTGGAATTATTTTTCTGAAAATTTCTAGAAACTGAAGTAGGGACAAAGGGTGGACAATGCACCCCTTTGGTCAATGCCATTAAGTTAAGGGCAACCACAAGTTAAGGGCAACCACAAGTTAAGGGCAACCACAAGTTAAGGGCTTTCCCCTTGGGATTGCCCCTACAAACCGTCATGTAATGTAGGGGCAATCCTTTATGGTTGCCCTCACCCAAAAGCGGTACGATATGGCATTGACCCCTTTGGTGCCCCTGGCACTGCGTTCAATTAACAGTGTTCGGTGCCTATTATCTTTAGTAGAAACGGAAGTAGGGACAAAGGGATGGACAATACACCCCTTTGTGCCCCTAGCACTGCGCTCAATAAAACAGTGTTCTGTGCTTATTACTAATAAAAAAAACCTTCCCCGGCAGACGGGTAGAAACGGAAGTTGGGGCAAGGGATGGACAATGCACCCCTTGTACCCCTGTCACTGCGCTCAATAAAACAGTGTTCTGTGCTTATTACTAATAAAAAAAACCTTGCCCGGCAGACGGGTAGAAACGGAAGTAGGGACAAAGGGATGGACAATACACCCCTTTGTGCCCCTAGCACTGCGCTCAATAAAACAGTGTTCTGTGCTTATTACTAATAAAAAAAACCTTGCCCGGCAGACGGGTAGAAACGGAAGTTGGGGCAAGGGATGGACAATACACCCCTTAGTACCCCTATCACTGCGCTCAATAAAACAGTGTTCTGTGCTTATTACTAATAAAAAAAACCTTCCCGACAGGTGGGCAGAAACGGAAGTTGGGGCAAGGGATGGACAATGCACCCCTTGTACCCCTGTCACTGCGCTCAATAAAACAGTGTTCTGTGTGTGTTATCAGTTATAATTTATAAGTTATTATATAACAGCGATCACTGAACAGTGATCACTGTTCACTGATCACTGTTCACTGGATCAGCCAAAATAGGAGCGATATTTTAAACGTAAATTGGTGAAATCTATGTAACAGTTTATTACCGTTTATTACCGTTTGTAATATTTTGTAATATTTTGTAATATTAGCCTTCGCCATTTAATTAACTTTTTGATTATTAAAATTTTTTTGAGCATGCCACCCCTTATACCCCTTTCCCCTATCCCTACACGCCTCTCAAAGGGGACTGGAGATAAGCAGTAATCCAACACATATAGGGGCTACGCCTTGACACGTTAAATTCATTTAAAATTCAGTTAGTTGGATTTTTATGACGGGTTAATATAAATTATTATTAAAGCCAGGTAGTTACACTTTTTATATTAATCTCGCCCCGTAGTGGCTCTGCCAGGGGCAACGCCAATGCCATTAAGTCTCCTGAAAGCCAGGGCGAACACGCGAGGCTTGCCCCTACAGCCCCTGAAAGCTAAGTTTTGTAGGGGCATACCTGTGTGTCTACCCAGGGGCAACGCCCCTAGATTATTTTTGTTTCTCAAAAAGTTTGTTCCCATCTTGAGTAGAATTCTTCATTCCAAAAGCGCAAATTGTGTGTAAAGTTTAATTATCTGAATATCTATAGATCGAAGAAAAAGGGCGGGTGATCGGGGATTAGGCTAGAAAAGGTGAAAATGATTAGGCAAGGTGCGACTGATGAACGATAACGTAATTCCAGCGGAACTGGTAGAAGAGTTGCGGACAGCGCAGCGAGTGGTGGTATTGACGGGAGCGGGTACTTCGGCAGAGAGTGGTGTGCCGACTTTTCGGGATGCTCAAACGGGATTGTGGGCACGTTATGATCCAACCGAGTTGGCTACGCCAGAGGCTTTTCGGCGCAATCCGCGCCTAGTGTGGGAGTGGTACACTTGGCGACGTGAATTGGTGGCAAAGGCCGCACCCAATCCCGGCCATTTAGCTTTAGTACAAATGCAAGCGCGTGTGCCAGAATTGACTTTGATTACTCAAAACATCGACGGATTGCATCAACGCGCCGGTAGTCAGCAGATCATTGAATTACATGGCAACCTGGCACGCACTAAATGTGCTGACAATGGCTATTTGGTAGAGAGTTGGCCGCCTACCGAGGAAGTGCCGCCTCATTGTCCTCGTTGCGGTGGACTGTTGCGCCCAGACGTGGTGTGGTTTGGAGAGCCGTTATCCAAAAAAACACTCCTTCAAGCGATAACCGCTGTGCGCCAATGTGACTTGGTTTTTAGCGTCGGCACCTCTAGCCTTGTGCATCCGGCAGCTTCTCTACCGTTTGAGGCACTTGAACAAGGTGCCAAGTTGGTCGAAATTAATCCTGATGAGACACCGTTAACGCCACATGTCCATTTTGTGTTGTATGGCAAGGCGGGAGAGATATTGCCAACTCTCGTCGATTTAACTTGGCCGCAGCAAAAGCGTTAATTTATTATTTTTAAAGGATAATTGGGCCGCTTTGCTTTAAGCTCGTGCGATATAAATGCCCAGGTGCATCCGCTAGCACTTGATTTATTATCCATTCTTACCCATACTTAGATACATGAGTAAGAAATATAAAATACAAAAATTTGCACAATTAGTAGGGCGTTCAACCAGCACACTAAGACGTTGGGATGATGAAAGACGTTTAGTTGCAAAGCGTACCTTCTCAAACCAGAGATATTATGATGATTTTGATGTTTGTAAAGTTCTACAACAACAACATGATAAGCAAGTTGAGAAAAAGGTTGTTGTCTATTGTCGAGTTTCATATCGATCACAGCAAAAGGACTTAGAATATCAACTAGATGCCATGCGTACATTTTGTCTAAATCGGGGCCTTGCAGTTGTTCAATGGGTAACTGAAATCGCTGGTGGAATGAATTTTAAACGTCCCAAATTCCTAGCACTGATTACCGATATTTTACAAGGCAAAATATCGCAACTTTATGTTGCGCACAAATACCGATTAGCGCGTTTTGGTTTTGACCTGATAGATTATTTGGCTAAACAAAATAACTGTGAGATTATTATTGCAAACCAAGAAAAACTTTAGCCTCGAAACCTGAAAAAGAAATGGTAGAAGATTTAATGTCCATTATCCATACTTTGTAATAAAGAATTTATGGCTGACGTAAGTACAAAAAACTTATTAAAGATGAGGTTAAAAATGAAAAAAGCTAAAAAAGTTACCCGAATCATTTACAGCGATAATCTAAACAAAACTAAATATGATGCGCTAAATGAAATAGCTAAACTATGCGGTTCTATTCGTACAGAAGTCTGGCGCAACTACGGCTCAATTGGTGGGCTTGGTGCAAAATTTCGTCCGGTGCGTGATGGGTGGATAGCTGATAAACACGTATCAATATTACCGCAAAGAATATGGCGATCCACGTTATCTGATACTTTAGATGATGTCAAAGCCAACCGAGAAGCGGCTAAAGAGATCGTTAAGCGCCACATTTTTATAAATATTGATGACAAGGATAAGCGTAAAGAATTATTTAAACAGCTAAAAAATGATTCTTTTTGGATTAATAATTCCTATTTGCGCCGCCTCATGCGTCAATATTGGAAACATGGAAAAAACAATACTTTTAATAAAATTGTATTGGAACCTGACAGCTATAAGTTTTTTTCACCTAATTGTAAAAATTACCTTGAAGTCATTAGCTTCAAAAGAGGATCGCTCCTTGCGATTCCTATCGGAACCAATTATTCCATAACAGGAAAAATTAGGTTAATTCTGCGCGAAGGTCAAGTTTAAATTCATTACACAATAGACAACACTGATGACCGTGCTTGTGGCAATAATAAAATTGGCATAGATAAGGGTTATACTGAAGCTTTTGTTGATTCTGAAGGTGAGTTTTATGGTAAAGGTTTGGGCGAGGTTTTATCAAAAGAATCCGATTCTTTGAAGAAAAAATACCAAAGCCGCAATAAGATCAAAGCGGTTTTGGACAAGGTTGAACAAAAGAATCCAAAAAAAGCTAAAAGAATTAGAAATAGAAAAAAGCTAAACCGGCGATCACGGCGGCATCAAGCTCAAGTCAAAACGATAGTTTTTACGGCTGTTAATCGTGTTGTTGATAAGGCAAAGACTATTGTTTGTGAAGACTTAACAAAAACATTTAAGTCAAAAAGTTATGGAAAAAATACCAACCGCCGTTTAAGTGGTTGGGTAAAAGGTTTAATAGGTAATGCTATTGATATTGTGGCCTTCCGAAGAGGTTCTAGGGTTGTTCAAATCAATGCGGCATATACTTCTCAAATGTGTTCAAAGTGTGGTTGCCTCGGCAAACGTACTGGGGAGACGTTTCACTGTGCCTTCGGGTGCGGGGCAGTTATGATCGCTCCCTTGAATGCAGCGGTCAATGTGAAAGCTAGATTAGAGGACAAGGAACTTCATCGCTGGCTTCCTTTTCAGAAGGTAAAGCAAATCTTGCTAGAGCGTTGTCGCCGACCGGATGAGACAGCCCATCTTGGACTTTAGTTGCAACTCGTTTTGAGTTATCAACAAAGAGTGAATTCTCATGGAAACTTTGATCGTGCTTCGGCATGTGATCAAGGATGAGTAAGAAAATAGAAGCTGTTGCTAGAGATATTCAGATAATTATTTAGTCCCCTTCAGGGTACAGTAGCTCTTTAGACAAACGATATCACTGCTTGTGCTGTTGGCTAAGGCTTTTTTCCAAAACGCTATAATTCCTTATTACCTCCTATTGTCATAATCATAAGTTGAAGGCATGCAAAACTCATTCGCCATTTTTGATGAGTTTTGCAAGAGGCTAATTTAATGAGTTAACGAGTCAAACCAATTACCAATGACCAATTACCAAACTATTGCCAAAAACCATAGTGACTGTAGTTGGGTTGGTTATCCACCTCATGCTTTGAATTGGCAATCAGTTTATGAATATGCAAGAGTAAATCGTCGCGGTTATAAGTTTCTTTCCGTAAGATGGTTTCTACATCACCTTGTAAACAGGCTTGTTCTTCCGGGGTAAGATGAGTAGAAGTTAAGACGACAACAGGAATGGAACACCATCTTTCATTTTCGCGCAAGTGGCTCAGAAATTCAAACCCATCCATAACGGGCATCCTTAAGTCTAGCAAAATTAAGGTGGGCTTTTTGTTTTCAATATGCTCCAAGGCAACTTTGCCGTTTTCTGCTTTGAAGACGCGCAAACCGGCGTTTTTTATCATACCTGCAATGACTTCACGTATAATTGTATCGTCTTCAACAACCATAACTAAACTTTGTGAGTCATCGCCAATATGGTATTTATCGAAAATACTAGCTAATTGTTCAGGACGCACGGGTTTGACAAGGTAATCGGTGGCATCTAGCGCGTATCCTTGGTTTTGACGCTCTTCAACCGACATCATAATCACCGGAATGTCTGTCAAGAGTGGGTCACTTTTCAATGTCGAAAGTACCTTCCAGCCATCGATGCCCGGCATCTTGACATCAAGAATAATCGCATCGGGACGTAGTTTTTGAGCCAGTCTGAGGCACTCTTTTCCGTCAGCCGCGACGGCGACGGCATAACCCAGTTGGCTCAGATAATTTTTGAACAATTCACGCACAGCGCTATCATCGTCAATCACTAGAACAATGCCGTCGCCCTTTAATAACAATTCTTCGGTTTTTTGCATGATGGGTTCGCTGGCAATGGCGGGCAAAAGGACGGTAAACATGCTGCCATGCCCAAATTCGCTCACCACGTTGATATTTCCGCCCATCATTTCTGCAAATTCCTTGGTAATCGCCAAACCCAAGCCAGTGCCACCGTATTTGCGAGTGGTGGAGGGATCAGCTTGCGTAAAGGGTTGAAACAGTTTTTTTCGCTGTTCTGGTGTCATGCCAATACCGTCGTCAGTCACACAAATACGAATCCAATCTTCGTCATCTTGGAGTTGTTGACGGGAGACTTCTATGCAGATGAGACCTTGTTCTGTGAATTTAGCGGCATTACTGAGTAAATTCAGCAGAATTTGGCGCAGTTTGGTCATGTCAGCATACATTTCGCCTAGTGCTTCGTCGCTTTTGACGGAGAGGACGTTAGTCTTTTTTTCCATCAACGGTTGGACGGTACTCACCACCTCGCTAAAAAGGGTTGTGAGATCGAAAATTTCAAGATGCAATTCCATTTTGCCAGCTTCGATTTTGGATATATCTAGCACGTCGTTGATAAGGCCTAATAAATGTTTGCCGGCCGAGTGAACCCGATGTAAGTCTGGAATAAAATTATTTTGCCTGGTTTCTTCGGCTTCTTCTGTTAACATTTCTGTGTAACCGATGATGGCATTTAAGGGTGTCCGCAGTTCATGGCTCATGTTCGCCAAAAATTGACTTTTGGAGAGATTAGCAGCTTCGGCCACGGCTCGTGCGTTTTCAGCAGCACTTTTGGCTTCCTGTAAAGCGGCTTCGGCCTGTTTACGCTCGGAGATGTCGCGGAAGGTGACGACGGCACCGGTTATTTTATCCTGTTCTATGATAGGGGTGGTCATATATTCGACGGCAAAACAGCTACCATCCTTACGCCAAAAGATTTCATCATCTCGGTGATAACTGTTACGATCACGGAGAGCAGCGTTTATCGGGCACTCTTTAACCGGATAGGGTGTTCCATCTTTTTTTGTGTGATGGATGATGCTGTGCTGATTGCGACCCATTAATTCATCCACTTCGTATCCAAGCATTTTGGCCGCAGCCGGATTAACCAGTAAGGTGTCTCCCTCTAAATTCAGCCCAAAGATACCTTCACCTGCGCATTCTAAAATCAGTTGGGTTTGTCGACTGAGGCGTTCTAGTGCGGCTTCAACGAGTTTGCGTTCATTAATTTCGGTTTTTAATTGCTGGTTGGTGGCAGAAAGTTCGGCGGTACGTTCTTGCACCCGTTGCTCTAATTGATCGTGTGCTTCTTGTAATTTTTTCTCTATCTGTTTGCGTTCCTGAATTTCTTGTTTCAGTTTTTGGTTAGCTTCTAAAAGTTCGGCCGTGCGTTCTTGAACTTTGCGTTCTAGTTCTTGGTTATGCTGGCGCTCTTGTTCGATAAAGCGTAGATAGGATTTAATTCTGCTAATTAATTGGGGAGCATCAATGGGTTTGGTGAGATAATCGGCAGCCCCGATAGCAAAGCCTTTTTGCTTGAATTCTTCGGATTTATAAGCTGCCGTGAGAAATACAATCGGAATATGTTGGGTTTTTTTGCGCGAGCGAATTAATTGGGCGGTTTCAAAACCGTCCATTTCTGGCATTTGCACATCAAGAATAATCAAATCAATTTTTTCACAAAGGAGTATTTGTAAGGCGATTACTCCTGATTGGGCTTCAAAAATTTGCGCGTTAATATGTTCGTTAATGAGGGTGTGCAAGGTAAAGAGGTTATTTTGGTTGTCATCAACAATAAGTATATTAAGCGATTCATTTTGTGACATTTTATTGACCTTTTTTGTAATTATACTAAGCACCGCCATAAACTGAACTTTTTTGTCATTTTTACTTGAGGATAAATCTTAATTAGAGTTGTCCGAAAATAAGGGTTTTGTTAGCTTCCCTCCTTCCCTCCAGGTAGATACACTGGCTATATTAATGTCGCCCCGTTGGGGCTTTTCTATTAGCCCCTTCGGTCATTCCAAAAGCACAAATTGCTTTTGTCATTTCTACTATTCTCGAAATCGGTTGCCACCCAATAAGATTTCTCGATATTTCTCCGATCAAAGAAACCGAAATGACAAACGCAAATTGTTTAAAATTTATTAGCCAAGCGAGAAATCCTATTTTTCCTAAAAAAATAGTGAGAAATCCGATTTTTCAAAAAAATCGGATTTCTTTAACCTCAAAATTTTTGCCGCGAGCCCTTTCCCCTTTCTCAGTTACCAATAACGATTGTGCCTTTTTGAGCGATTAACTAATTGCAACAAATAAGGCCCTATCTGTTCTAGTGGTAAAATTTTGTCCACGTTTGTTGCGGCAATAGCCGCTCTGGGCATAGCATCCGCTTCGGCCGTGGTTGGGTTTTGTACAATCACATATCCGCCTATTTGTTTAATTTTTTTAACACCCAAGCTACCGTCGTTATTGGCACCCGTTAAAATAATACCAATAAGCTTGTCTCGGTAAGCATAGACGGCCGTCTCAAATAACACCTCCACAGAAGGACGCGCAAAATTAACTGGCCCTTCTATCGAGAGTGAAAAACTCCGATCCTCTTCTATCAGCAAATGATAGTTGGGTGGTGCAAGATACACCACACCGTCGGCAACCGTCTCTTTTTCGTCCGCCTGTTTGACCTTTAGTCCACATTTTGCCTCCAAAATCCGCGCTAAATAGCTGTCCGAATTGGGATGTAAATGTTGCACGATGATGATGGGTAGCGGAAATTCACTTGGTAGCGCCGCTAGGACAGCACTCAGCGCTTTAATTCCTCCCGCTGATGATCCTATAACCACTGCTTCAAACCGATTCATATTTTTCTTCAGTTATTCCATCAGTGATCTGTGATCCCTTCTGTGATCAGTGATCAGTTATCCAGTGATATTCAGTTATCAGTTATCAGTTATCAGTTATCAGTTATTCAGTAAACATTATCGGAAATAAAACTCTAAGCATAATTTTACTAATAAAAACAACTATTTATAAAAACAACGCTTATTTCCGATAAAGTCCAGCTGTCAGTTATTAGTTATATCTTATTAGTTAGTGCTTGGACGAAAACCATCTTTGTCATTTCGAGCGAAGGGATAAATATTTTGGTTATCAACGTGTTAAGATTTCTCCTCTCGTCGAAATGACACTTAGGTAAGGGGTTTTCGTTCAGCCACTAGTTACAGTTGTTTCAGTGATCACTGTTCACTGAACACTGATAACTAAAAACGGTGAGGGGTAATCAATTCAACCGGCGATAAATTTTCTCCTCTCTGACGACATCTTCAAAATTATCAGAATATTGAGAAAAGCGGATACTCTCTTTGGAGCCGAGACAGAGAAACCCATCGGTACAAAGGCTATCATAAAATAAACCTACAGCGCGATGTTGCAATTCACGGTTAAAGTAAATCAACACATTTCTGCACATAATTAAGTTCATTTCTCCAAATACGCCATCCGTGGCGAGGTTGTGATCAGAAAAGAGAATATTTTCCTTAAGTGATTTGTCCATAACGACATGATCATAATGTGCCGTGTAATAATCCGAAAAGGATTCCTGTCCACCCGCCTTTTGGTAGTTTGCCGTGTATTGCTTCAGTCTGCTGATATTGAAAATGCCATCCTTTGCCTGTTTTAACACGACTTCATTCATATCTGTCGCATAAATTTGGGTGCGTTCAGACAAGCCTTCTTCTTTTAAAAGAATAGCCATAGAATACACTTCTTCTCCGCTGGAACACCCGGCGTGCCATATTTTAAGAAACGGATAGTTTTTTAGCTCCTGTAGCACATATTTTCTGAGTGCCAAATAAAAACTCGGATCACGAAACATCTCCGTGACGTTGATGGACATATCCAGCAGTAATCTTTCAAAAAAAGACACGTCATAGAGGAGTTTGTGCTGCAAGGCGGAGATACTGGAAAGTCCCTCTTTGATAAGCCGATGTTGAACCCGCCGTTTTATCGAAGCTTTGGCATAATTTCTAAAGTCATAACCGTATTTTAGGTAAATGGCTTGTAACATGAGTTGTAATTCGATGTTTTGAGTTTCAATATCGTCCATCTTTGTCTAAAGTGCTTGCATCTTTAATGTCTAAGAGTGTGTTCACCGCTGAATATAATTAGGTGTTATTGGGGAGTAATTCAATGGCCGTTTGTAGTAGGCGATTTATCGCCTCACGCAATCAACCAAAATAGGTGATAAATCACCGACTACGAACAGACATTTATCAGATTTTATTATTACCCAATCGGGCACCCATTAGCCATTACGCATGCTAATTAAATTTAAATTGTCCGAAAGCGTCAGCGAGTTTGGCCGCTTGCTGTGCTAACCCTTCGGCATTCGCAGCGGCTTGCTCAACAAGCGCCGCGTTTTGCTGCGTCATGCTGTCCATCTGAGTAATCGCTATATTAATTTGTTTAATGCCTTGGGATTGCTCAGAGGAAGCCGCTGAAACTTCAGAGATAATGTTTGTCACACGCCCAATAGATGTGATGATGTCATCCATGCTTTCTCCCGCTTGCTCTACTAATATCGTCCCCGTTTCAATATTGGAAACAGAATCCTCAAGCAATGCCCTAATTTCCTGAGCGGCTTCTGCACAACGTTGGGCAAGGTTTCTCACTTCCGCCGCAACGACTGCAAAGCCACGTCCATGTTCGCCCGCATGAGCGGCCTCAACCGCCGCGTTAAGTGCCAAAATCTTGGTTTGGAAAGCGATACCATTAATCACATTGATAATATCTAACATTTTGTTAGAAGATTCATACACTTGTCGCATTGTCTCAACGGATTCTCTGACAACAAGACCACCATCCTCCGCAACTTCTGCCGCGGAAAGGACAAGCTGATTGGCCGTTTGGGCATGATGAGCATTCTGCGCTACCGTGGCAGTCAGTTGTTCCATTGCCGCGGCCGTTTCTTCAAGAGAAGCCGCCTGCGTCTCGGTGCGATTCGATAGTGAGTTATTACCCACTTCCATTTGGCTCGCCGTCTTCTTAACAGCATCAGCAATCAGCGATATTTCAGATAACATGCTAACGAGCTTTTCAATGGTGCTGTTAGCATTTTGTTTTATTTTGTCAAATTCACCCGCATATTCCGTCTGAATGGGCTGCGTTAAGTCACCATTTTTCAGGTTTTCTAATAACATGCCAATGTCGTTATTGAAGTTTTTTTGTATTTCCACCAGCGCATTAACGGCATGACTTAAGTCTTTGCTAAACCCTTGCTTATCATAGAGGTTAATCAGGTTATCCAATTCTCCACGACTGGCACTATCAACTACTAATTGAATATCATTGATAATTTTTTCAAGGTTTTCAATCGTTTTTTGTACCAAGGTAGAGACTTCGGCATAAATACCTTCATAGTCGTCTTTGGTTCTTTCTCTCAGGCAACCTTGGGCAAGCGCCGTCATCACAGTCGTTATATCTTCCATGACATCTGAGGTGGTGGCAACCAATTGGTTGGTACTTTCGCCTAATTCTTTCATAAAGCCTTTGAGAGATTGCGTCTCAACGCGCGGCGTTAAGTCGCCGCGCTTTGCCGCTGAAACGGTCTTTTGTATGTCTAAGATGACACGTTGCAGGGTTTCAGACATCTCCACGGTGGCGCGAAGCATGAGACTAATTTCATTGTTGTTTTCACCCAAACTAGCGTTTTTATCTTTGGAAGTTGAGCCAATCCAACAGGTGAGTGTGCCATTCGCCAATTGGTTGATAACCTCAACGACTTGATTTAAAGGCTGTGTGACACGGCGGGTTAGCCACCAAGCGACACCAATCATCACTGGAATGCCAAACACCACAACCAGAGTCGTCCACAATTCCAGCGTATTAATGGGTGCCAACGCTTCCGTTTGTTTGATTTCAGCAATCAGTGCCCACTGTTTGTCGCTCACTTTGACGGGCGTATAGGCAGAGAGTACCAAATAACCCAAATAATTTCTGGTCAATTTTTGATCCGTTTCACCCGCTAAAGCCGCACGGCTGCTTTCTGTGTCCACCGTGCCGTTGGCGGGATCGGCAAAAGAGGCTTCTATCGAATGCGTTTCGGGGGCAAGATAGGAATTGGAACGCATGAGCTTGTCGCGGCCGACTAAATAAGTCTCGCCAGTGTTACCCATCCCAGCGCGTTGCTGCATGATTTGATTTATGGTGGTATCATTCAATTGTAAAGCCACTACCAGTTCAACTTCATCGTTGTGAAGCAGAGGTTGGGCGATAAAGGCGCTGGGTTTATTATTGCTGGGGGCATAAGGCGCGAAATCACTCATGCCGAATGTTTTGCTTTGCAAGACTTCTTGAAGAAGTTTGCCTAGTTGGGAGTCGGCATATTCACCGCTGAGGAGATTCGTGCCGTAGTCTGCTTGATGTTTTACCGAGTAAAAAATCTCTCCTTGCGGGTGGATCATAAAAAGGTCATAGTAATCATTCTGGCGAAGATATTGACTGAAAAAGTCATCGCTCTGCCCAACCCATTTTGGGGTGAGTAATTCTTCCAATGCGATTGTGGTAATGATGCACCATTTCAGTCCGAGTATTTGCAGCGGGGCGTAAGCACCGAGTGCTAATTTGCCGGTGCTGCCAACTTTGACGGCAACGCCAGATTGTCCAGCCAAGGCTTTATTTATATCTTCGCCGCTTTTTGGATAACCGATAACCTGTTGGGCTTTTTCGTTGATTACCCTATTACTGCGATAGCTTGTTTGGCCGTTCAATTGTCCAACCAAGTACGTTTCATAAGGAAGCCCCATTCCTTCACGCCGTTGGACAGTGGTATTAATAAAATCCTGTGAAAAACTGAGCGCCAAGACACCGATGAGTTTACCAGAACGGAAAATCGGGGCCGTAATGAAGGCGAGATATTGGTTCTTTGCCGGTGCGTAAGGCTCGAAATCATGGAGGGCTATCTCGACGAGGCTTTTTTGGCCTTTTTGAAAAGCTTTGTTCAAAGGGCTATCCTTTAAGGCACCGTTAAGCAGGTTTTGTCCCAAGTCGCTCCCTTTGGCGGCGGTGTAAACAATATCGCCATCCTTGCCAATCAGGAGTAAATCGTGATAGTCATGCTCTTCTTGGTACTGCTTGAGTTCAACGCCAAATTTCTCTTCAATGGCTTGCCAAGCGACTCCAGAGGTTTGTTGGCTTTCCAGATGAAAACCCTCTTCAAATTGCGCCAGTGCCTGTGAAACGGCGTGACTTTTCGATAAGACGCGGATGTCACTTAAACGTTCCTTAAAGTACCACTCCAATTGTGCTTTTTTGTGTTCATGAACCGCTTGAAATTTTTGGTAAGCATTTTGTCTGAACATATCTACCATATTTAACAGCACATTCATATCGCTTTGTTGTTCCAAAAAAAACTCTTCAAGCTGTGCCTTTTTGACTTGACGGATACTGTTGAGTTGGCTAAAAGCTTGGTTTGACAGTGCATGGCGGCCGTTAAGTAACGCAACGCTCCCGATAATCGCAACGGGGATGAAACTAATTGCTAGGGCTGCTATTAATAATTGGGTGCCGATTTTCATATTGTTAGTTCAAGTTTGTTGGTAATTGGTAATTGGTAATTGGTAATTGGTAATAAGGGGCTATCAGCAAGTCGGGTGGATTGGCGTAGCGTAATTCGCCATCCCTACCACCCATCCTCATCAAATGGAATTCAACTAATAATTGTAACTACTCAGCCAGCCCTGAAAGGGCGTTTTATTAAAGCCCAGGGCAACGCCCTGGGAAACAACATAACAACGAACAAGCCCTGAAAGGGCGATTTAAAATTTAAAGATGCCCTTTCAGGGCTTAGTCGTCAATAAACATCTGTCCTGGGGCGTTGCCCCAGGCTATAATTAATTTGCCCCGTTGGGGCTGAGTAGTTACTAATAATTATGGTGGTAGAAATGTCGGGCGGATATCGCAGCGCGTATCCCATACGCATCAACTTAAACAATCATAATATAAATAATGAATAAAAAATCATCTGATTTTTTTACGCCTCTCGTTTTATCTCCAGTAGTTTCTCAAACAGGAGTCCAAACTTTAGTTTGGCAGTCGTCCAAACTTTAGTTTGGCAGTCGTCCAAACTTTAGTTTGGCAGGAGTCAGTGCCAGAGAGTGTTTAGCAGTGCCAAGTTAAAACTGTTACCCGTCAATAGAACATTGACAGAGCACTAGGCGAGGGGGTTACTTTTGAAAAAGTCCCAAATTTGGGCCGTAGGTACGCTTAGCTCCAGGGGCACCGCCCCTGGCTACCTTATAGCCCCAACGGGGCGAGATTAATAAAGCCAGGGGCACCGCCCCTAGTTACTTTATAGCCCCAACGGGGCGAGATTAATATAGCCAGGGGCACCGCCCCTGCATAAATTTTCAGGTATTTTAATAGAAGGGCTTTGCACGTGGGATTGCCCCTACAATATCGTTTGTTCTTGTAGGGGCAATCCTTTATGGTTGCCCTTCCTTTATGGTTGCCCTTTCGACTTCGGCAAAATACCCGAAAATTTATGATTCATTACTTATAGCCCCAACGGGGCGAGATTAATATAGCCAGGGGCACCGCCCCTGGCACTGCCAAAGCTAAAGCTTTGGACTCCAACCAAAGTGCCAGTCGATGAGTCGGTAATCAGTTGATGAAGATGCTGGATTAATTCTTCTTGATTGTAGGCTTCTTTCTTAAAAATGGTTTCTGTATGTTGATTTAAATGCGCTTGTTCTTCAGCATTGAGTTTTCTCGCTGTCAGTACCATAACGGGTATGGAACGCCATTTTTCGTGTTGCTGTAAGTGGGCAAGAAATTCAAATCCATCCATCACTGGCATATTCAAATCGAGCAGTATCAAGGCGGGTTTTTTATTCTCAAGGTGTTCTAGGGCAATTTGTCCATTTTCAGCTTGGAAGACGCGCCAATTTTGACTTTCGAGGAGGCCGGTTAGGCTTTCGCGGGTTATTTTATCGTCATCAACCACCATGACTAAATCGGTAGAGTTATCACCGATATGGTATTTTTTTAAAATCGCGGCTAATTGACTATGCACCGTGGTTTTGTCAATGCAATCCGTCGCCCCCATAGCATAGCCTTTTTGTTGATCTTCTTCCATAGTAATCATAATGACTGGGATGGGTGCTAGGAGTGAGTCGCTTTTGAGCATGGAGAGTATCCGCCAGCCGTCCATTTCTGGCATTTGCACGTCAAGCAAAATGGCATCGGGCCGCAGTTTGTTAGCTAATTTAAGGCCTTCGGGCCCATCGGCGGCACAAGCCACCGCGTAACCGAGTTTGCTTAGGTTATTTTTAAGTAAATCACGCACACTGGCATCGTCATCAATGACTAGGATAATCCCGTTTCCCACTAGCGCGGATGTTTCTGGTTTAGATGGCGTATCAATCTGTGTCACCTGGGCTTGTAGCGGCAAAGAAATGCTGAATCGGCTACCGAACCCAAATTGGCTTTCTACTTCGAGAGTGCCGCCCATCATTTCGGAAAATTGTTTAGTGATGGTGAGGCCTAAGCCAGTGCCGCCGTAGCGGCGGGTTGTCGAGGTGTCCGCTTGAGTAAACGGCCGAAAGAGTTTTTGTTGTTGTTCTTCTGTCATGCCAATGCCGTCGTCAGCCACACAAAAAGTTACCCAGTCGTCGCTGTCGGTTCGGGTTTGATGGTTTATATCAAGACAAATGATGCCCTTTTCGGTAAATTTGGCCGCATTGCTTAATAAATTTAACAGCATCTGGCGCAATTTGGTCATGTCTGTCTGCATTTCTCCTAAAACGTTGGGCCGTTCTATTTCTAGGCGATTGGCATTTTTTTCCACCAGTGGTTGAATGGTGCTAGTGACTTCGCTAAGGAGAATTTCGATATCAACCGGCTCAATAAATAAGTCCATTTTACCCGCTTCGATTTTGGACAGATCGAGTACGTCATTAATGAGTCCCAATAAGTGTTTACCGGCGGCGTGAATTTTTTGCAAGTCGGGAATATAATTATCCTGTTCCAAATCTTCAGCTTCTTCTTTTAACATTTCACTGTAACCAATGATGGCATTTAAAGGAGTACGCAGTTCATGGCTCATATTCGCCATAAATTGGCTTTTGGCAAGGTTGGCAGTTTCGGCCTCTTCTTTGGCATATTTGAGTGCTTCTTCTATTTGTTGACGCTCGATAATTTCTTGTTTCAGTGCGGCTTCTATTTGTTTGCGCTCGACAATCTCTTGTTTTAGCAACTGATTGGCTTTGAGCAATTCGGCCGTGCGTTCTTGAACTTTGCGTTCCAGTTCTTGTTTATGCTGGCGATCTTGTTCAATGAAACGCACGTAGGATTGAATGCGGCTAATTAATTGGGGAGGATCAATCGGTTTGGTGAGATAATCGACGGCCCCAATAGCAAAGCCTTTTTGTTGGAATTCTTCTGCTTTATAAGCGGCTGTGAGAAAGACAATGGGAATGTGTTGAGTTTTTTTGCGCAAGCGGATGACTTTTGCGGTTTCAAAACCGTCCATGTCGGGCATTTGTATGTCAAGAATAATTAAGTCAACCTTTGTTTTAGTCAGTATTTTTAAGGCAGCCGAGCCGGAATTGGCTTCTAAAATGTTAACCTCAAGATATTCTTTGATTAGGGTATGTAAAGTAAATAGGTTATTTTTATTGTCATCGACAATGAGTACGTTAATAGAGTTAGTATTTGGCATATAGCACCTTTTTGGTATTGGGTAATTTCCAGCCGTAACGACAGGCCGATTCCTTAAAGCCGTAACTACAAGGATTCGTTATAATAACGGATAAAGTCGTAACGACAGGCCGATTCCTTAAAGCTGTAACGACAGGCCGATTCCTTAAAGCCGTAACAACTACAAGGATTCGTTATAATAACGGATAAAGCCGTAACTATAGATATTCAGATAATTATTTAGTCCCCTTTAGGGGACTTTCGCTTTCAGACAACGGCTGATGCTGTTGGCTACAGGCCGATTCGTTAAAGCCGTAACTACAAGGATTCGTTATAATAACGGATAAAGCCGTAAC
>Ga0190344_1000053_pt1 | contig 72845 bp, 57 predicted proteins | sample 48721323_MG_FD_161662 | JGI IMG/M metagenome (GOLD analysis project Ga0190344, IMG submission 161662) | Hydrothermal vent microbial mat bacterial communities from Southern Trench, Guaymas Basin, Mexico - 4872-13-2-3_MG | ecosystem: Environmental > Aquatic > Marine > Hydrothermal vents >... | reverse complement strand
AGCCTCTCCAACTTAGGCAACACACTGAAATCCGGAATCGCGCCCGTCAGTTGATTAAATTGGAGTTCAAGCCTCTGCAAATTAGGCAACGCACTGAAATCCGGAATCGCGCCCGTCAGTTGATTATAAGAGAGAGAAAGCGTCTGCAAATTAGGCAACGCACTGAAATCCGGAATCGCGCCCGTCAGTTGATTAAAAGTGAGAAGAATCTCGGTGACACCAGCGTTTTCACAACTGACACCATACCAACTACAAGGCATCTTCGTCACATTCCAGCCTTCATTGTTCTGCCACTGTGCGCCGTTAGTGCTATGGTAAAGTTCTAACAGCGACTCACACTCGACGGTAGAAATCTCCGTGACGGCATTGCAATCGGTGGCGGCTTGCGTATTAAAGCCTCCTAATAGCAAGCCCAGCCCAAGTGTTAAGGTGGCAGCCTTTTTCCAACGTGCCGGTAAGGTTTGTACATGATTACTGATAGAGTTCATCGTTTTTCCTCCGATGCGAATTAAGGGTTGAATTAATTAGACTGTGAACGGGTGAAATTTAGACTTTTTTCTTCACCGGGGTGAAGGGAATAATGCACGAACTGAAAGTCAGCGAAGCTAATTCCCGAAACCTAAAAGTCCAAATCATCGCGGTGTGCAGTATATTATGAAATCAAGGATTTATAAAAACTTATGATTGAAAAGTTATCTAAAAAAAAAATCAAGTTCACAGAATACCACAGAGTCTCACAGAGTTATAAAGCTTTCACATTTATCTGTGAAACTCTGTGTAACTCCGCGTCTCTGTGTTGAAGAATTATGATTAATGAGGTTTGGACTTTTGATCACTGATTATTGATAACTGTCCAAACTTGAGTTTGGCAGGACTCGTGAGGCGATAAATCGCCTACTACAAACGCTTGAGTTTTGGTTTTTTATACCTAAAAAGTGTTTAAATTTTGATTTAAAACAATCGTTTAGTGAATCTAAAATAATCACTCGTAAAAATTATAACCCCCGTAAATTTTCTAACAATCGCCTCTTTTATATTATAAAAATAACGCGATATTATTAATAATAACTAAAATACCGTATTTTACTAATAAAAGTGCTAAAATAGGCCGTGAACGAGCTTATGAAAAGCCGCGTATTTTGGTATTAACCCTACTAAAAATACACGTTTTTTTTATAACGACTACGAGTTGAAATAATAACATAGCCACTCAAGAAAGAAAAATAGTTTATTTAATGTTTATAAAACAGTCACTTATATTTTAATCGCACACAGAAAAAATTTCAGAGCCTTGGTATCCCTAGTAACTGCAACTCGCCCAAAATTGGTCTTAATATTATCGTGAGTATTGCCTATTAATAGCAACCGTCTCTGATTATGAATAATCATTCAGTTGGATAGACTGATATGTAGCGGTACTGTGCCGTTTATATTTTTAGCTTTACCCCCCAAAATTGTGTGCAAAATCTCCAATCTTCAAGTAAGCGCTTTTATGACATTTCATTTTTACAAAAAAAGTCATCAATCCGGCGGTTAATTACCCAAAAGTTTGGCTGGTTTGGCAGTCGTCCAAACTGGAGTTTTACAGGACTCCAAACTTGAGTTTGGCTGTGCCTAGTATATTACAAACCTTGTTCGGTTGGGGGCCTTATGTTGATTTGACAAATTTTATTCTGAAAATTCTAAAATTCTGAAAATTCTGATTAAAATTGGTAGTCTAGGCGCTGCGCGTGAGGCGATAAATCGCCTACTACAAACGCTTGAGTTAGGCTGTGCCTAGTATGTTACAAACCTTGTTCTGTTGGGGGCCATACTTTAATTTGATAACGTTCAAACTATTTTATGGCCCTAAAAATCGATAATCCAAAAACCTGCAAAAAAAATAGATCAATAACTCCCCAACGCCAACGGCTAAAGCCGTTGTCTAAAAGCTAAAGTAGGCTAAAGCCTACTAACCTCTTTTAGTGCCCTGATACGTACTTGAGCTCTTAGACGACGGCTGATGCTGTTGGCTTTAACTTTTGGCAGTCGTCCAAACTTGAGTTTGGCTGTGCCTGGTGTGTTACAAACCTTGTTCGGTTTGGGGGCCATATTTTGATTTGACAACATCCAAAATATTTTATGGCCCTCAAAATTGATAGTCTAGGCGCAGCGCGTGAGGCGATAAATCGCCTACTACAAACACTACAAACGCTTTGTCATTGGTTAATTGGTATTGGACTTAGGCGCGTCTGTTACTTTTAGGGCTTTGACTTTACAATCAGGCTTCGACACTGGCGACAACAAGGCGGCACGCGCCTGACTTCGTGCCCAATGCCAGTAGCGCCAATCATCGGAGGCTTGTAAAACTGGATGGGATTGTAGGCGTTGCCATAACTCGCAACGGTGCGATTTTTCAAGATCGGATCGCGCTGTCAGCAAAGTAGGAACCGCATCGGCACTTAAAGAAGTCACATAAGCTGCAACCTTTTGTTGCCCAGACTGCAAATGTGCTAAATTGACTTCAGCAATCCGTGCATCAGGATTAACAAAATGTAGCACACCTATAAAAACGATTGCCGTCAACATCGCCCCAAATGTAAAAAACGCTCGTTGTTCGCGTAGCACTGTTACACTAAACCATACAAACAACACTACCAACCACGCCATAAAAACACTGGTATAAAAGCGCAACTCTGTTAGCCCGTATGCGTGGATATATAAATACATACGGTGCGCCGCCGAAGCTTCAATAACCATTGTCATTAGCACCATCACCGCGGCTAAAAATGGGTAAATTTTCTTCTGGCTAGACGGTTTATACAACCAATGCGTTAAAAGCAACAGCGTTATCACCAACACTGCCAGCGTCACCAATTGGAAAAAACCGCGCCGTGCATAGTCAGCATAAGTAGGCCCCTCTGGCGACTGCACCAGCGTGTCTCCGCCAAAGAAATAGGTAAATTGCACCGCAATAAAACTTAAAAACAAAATATTGATAGCACCGAGCATCATGACAATTTCAACGCTGCTGAGCGTCCATGTTGGGAAAGGCTGGCGCTCTGGACTGACTAAGCCTTGATTGAGTACACTACCGCGTAACAGTGCCGCTGCTATCCAACCACATAAGATAAACGTTATCAGATACCGTACAACCGTTTTTGGCTCCATTCCCCAATCCAGCCAGCCATGAACCTCTTCTTCAAAACGGGCATCGGAGGCTGTGAGTAAGTAACCAAATACCATTAACAATGGTATTGTAATTATTACTCCTCTGAGGATGGCACGTCCAAAGTTACCCCAACGTTGTTTAACTTTACCCCATTGTATATCCCGATTTATCAATCCAGAATAACTGGCAATACCATACCGGGTTGAAGAAAAGAAATCGGCAAAGGCTTCGGAAACGTCAAAACGCAGCAACTGTTGCCGTGTTCCCAGTGTGAAAGCGAGATTAACCGTCAATAAAATGCCCAATAAACTCAGGCTATTAAGTACATAAGAATCACGCCACACGAAAGTCACGGCAAAAAATAACCCGCTTGCCACCAGCGCATATTGAGAATAACGCAAGGGTTGCTGCCCCAACTTTCTGAGGAACAAGAGGCAGCCCACCAATAACCAAGTAAACAGGGCAATATTTAAGCCCCAAGATTGGCCGTCAAATAAAAACGCGCCCAGCACACCCAACAATAAGCAAGTGCCCAGTGTGGCGATAGCGAGCATTTGTTTGGCAGACTCGAAGGGTTCTACTTGACTTTCGGGCTGAGATTTGGGCAGGTTGATTTGTTCGAGTTGAATTTTTTTCTCTGACATTTTATTTTCCTTATTATTTATTTCAAAACTCCTTAAAGCCAACAGCTAATGCAATGATCTCGCTTCGAGCGGGACGTAGTTTGTCTAAAAGCTCAAATGTTTTATATAATATTCATTTCAAAACTTAAAGCCAACATTTTTTTATATTACCCCGAAGGGGTAAATAAAATATAAACAGCCTTAAGGAAAACCCACAGGTTTCGCCTGGGGCTTTCGGGGTTGGGGCGTCTTTAATACCAAAAGCCACTGATAAAAATGTTTAATCAAGAATTTTCCGTTAACGACGACATTATCTATCTTAACCATGCTGCGGTCTCACCTTGGCCTAAACGCACTGCACAAGCGGTGCAGCGTTTTGCGATAGAAAATATGACCCAAGGTACAAAAAACTATGCGGTGTGGGAAAAGCAAGAAAGTTTGTTGCGCGAACAGTTGCGCGACTTACTCAATGCTCCCGCTGCTACCGATATTGCGCTGTTAAAAAACACTTCAGAGGCCCTATCGGTAGTCGCTTATGGGCTAACATGGCAACGCGGCGATAATATCGTCATCACTAACCAAGAATTTCCGTCTAACCGAATTGTCTGGGAATCTCTTCAAAACCAAGGCGTTACGGTTCGCCAAGCGGATATTTCCAATGACCCAGAATCGTCGCTGTTTGCGTTGGTGGATGAACAGACGCGCTTAATTGCCGTCAGTGCGGTACAATATGCGAGTGGTTTACGGATGGATTTAGCCAAAATTGGCAGCTTTTGTCAGGAGAACAAAATTCTCTTTTGCGTTGATGCCATTCAAAGTTTGGGCGCGTTACAATTTGATGTGCAAGCCATTCACGCTGATTTTGTTATGGCAGACGGACATAAATGGATGTTAGGCCCCGAAGGGTTAGCGGTATTTTACTGCAAAGCAGAGCGGCGCGAACAGTTGCATTTGAAACAATACGGCTGGCATAATGTAGAAAATCAGCGCAATTATGAGGCGAAAACGTGGACAGTGGCTGCCAGTGCTCGCCGCTTTGAGTGTGGTAGTCCGAATATGTTGGGTATACACGCGCTGAGTGCCAGTTTGTCTTTACTGCACGAGGTAGGGATGCCGACGGTGGAAGAGATCGTTAAGGATAATACTCGTTACTTAATAGAAGCCTTGGCGCAATCAGCCGAGATAGAAATACTTTCTCCGCTAGAAGCCAATCGCTACGCGGGAATTGTTACTTTTCGTCATCAGCGAGTAGAAACAAGCGCGTTGTTTCATCAGTTATTGGAACGAGGAATTGCGTGCGCGGAGCGCGGTGGCGGTGTGCGATTTTCGCCGCATTTTTATACGGAACGAGATCAATTAGAAAGGGCGGTGGAATATGTGATGGGAGCTTGATTAATGATTAATGATTAATGATTAATGATTAATGATTAATGATTAATGATTAATGATTAATGATTAATGAAATTTCATTGAAGAATGGTTCAAAGCTAAAGCTTTGGAGTCCAAAATTTGAATTTAATGACGTACTTTCCGTCCAAAGCTAATAACGTTTTGGATTCCAAAATTTAAGCTTCTGAGCGTGTTTTGCAACAGGCTATGAATATCTATCGTATTGATCTATTATCACCTTCTTACTACCCATTGCGAATGAAGAATTAAAAATTAGAAGTTAAAACTTAAAAATTTAAAATTAACAAAGGTTTATGAAATCACTATTGACAAAGAGTGTTTTATAATTCATTGATTTAATTCAACCCTTAATTCTTCGCATTACCCATTACCCATTACCAATTGCTTAAAGGAGAAAGAGTTATGGAACATCAACATAAAATTTTGGTCGTAGATGGTGACAATGACATTTTAAGCACTTATAAAGAGTTTTTTAAAAAACGGGGATTTATTGTAGAAATGGCTCATAATGGTATTCAGGGGTTAGAAAAACTCCGTCATAGAGATTTTAGCGTTGCACTGGTAGCCCTCAAAATACCTCAAATGAATGGCATTAAGATTATAAAAATGGCTAAAGAAGAAGAGATAGAGACCAAGATTGTGATTTTGAGTGGCGAGGGCGATGGAAATAAAAATGATGGCATAGTGGCCGTCAATATTGGCGTAAGTGCTTGGTTTGAGAAGTCTCCTAGCATTATGGGAGACTTGTTAAAAAAGGTTAAGGAGTTGTCTGAATTGATGTCGTTTGACGAGATTGATCGTTTTATATCGTCTCTTCCTCGACAGAACTGAGTTTGTAGGGTGGACTACGCCTCAATGCCATTAAGTTAAGAATAAATCCATACATGTAGCCCCCCAATGTGTTTTTTCTTGCCGGCCCCAAAATACGACGATGGTGGGCAACAACGTTGCCCACCCTACAAGTCTAAAAATTGACAGCAAGAAAAATTTTTGTTTCTAACTCATTACCACCTTTTACAGGACTAGTGCAGGATCGCTCCAATTCCCGTACCACCCAGAAATCCGATTTTTCCAAAAAATCGGATTTCTTTAACCATTATAGCGTTATGATCTACTCTCTAATGCGCCCTTTACTATTCAGGTTGCTACCCGAAACGGCCCATCGTTTTACCTTACAGACTCTCAATGCTCTGAATCGGTTAAAATTAACCAAACTTATTTTTGGCAAAATTCCCCATGCTCCTTGCACCGTCATGGGTTTGAATTTTCCTAATCCGGTAGGGCTTGCCGCTGGAATGGATAAAAATGCCGAATCTATTGATAGCCTCGCTGCACTGGGTTTTGGGTTTATTGAGGTGGGCACAGTTACACCGCGCCCACAGCCGGGTAATCCTCCACCGCGTCTCTTTCGTTTGCCCACAGCACTGGCGTTGATTAATCGCATGGGTTTTAATAATCAGGGCGTTGAGAGGCTGCTAGAGAATATTCAAAAAGCACGTTTTGGCGGTATACTTGGCATTAATATTGGCAAAAACTTTGATACGCCTTTAGAAAATGCGGTCGATGATTACTTAGTAGGTTTGCACAAGGTATATGCCTTTGCCGATTATGTGGCGGTAAATATTTCTTCGCCCAACACGCCGGGGCTGCGCCAGTTGCAACAGGGGGATGAATTGGATCGCTTGTTGAATACACTAAAACAAGCTCAACGGCAACTTGCAAATCAACATGATAAATATGTGCCGCTGGCGGTGAAAATTGCGCCCGATTTGAATGAGGAAGAATTGGCCGTGATTGCCAACCAATTGTTGGCTTATGAGATAGATGGCGTGATTGCTACCAATACGACACTGTCACGGGCGGGCGTAGAAAACTTGCCCTACGCGAATGAAACTGGTGGCTTGAGCGGTGCGCCGTTATCGGCGCGATCTACCAAGGTAGTGCAGCAACTCAGTGCTACACTCCAAGGCAAAATTCCCATCATCGCTGCTGGGGGTGTGATGAGTGCCGCCGACGCCGAAGAAAAACTCCAAGCCGGCGCCCGTTTGGTGCAGATTTACACGGGGTTAATTTATCGAGGCCCCGCGTTAGTCAAGGAAATCATTGATATCCTCAATTCCCCCTCACCCGAATTCTCGGACAGAAAAAGAGGGAACCGGCCCTCACCTGGGGTGGTGAAAATCATTAACAATTAATGATTAATGATTAATGATTAATGTTATGTTTTTATTAGTTATTGACTGAAGAAGAACAAAAGTGGGATCAAGTTATCGAGCCTTCGGAACTTGAGTCAAGCACCACCCTAGCCCTCACCTTCCAATAGACTTGTCCCTAAATAACGTAGCTTGTTGAAATACGGTACAAAAAATCAATAAGTTAGCTTGTAAAGGGACAAGTCTAATGCTAAGACAATGTAGTTCTTTGTCAATGTTCTAAGTACTGAAGCATAAATTTTCTGGTATTTATCGATAAGCCAATATCGAAGGGGCAACCATAAAGGATTGCCCCTACATGACACGACGGTTCGTAGGGGCAATCCCACGTGCAAAGCCCCTTTTGATTCCGGCAAAATACCTGATAATATGTGCTTCGGTACTTATTGACGGGTAACAGGAGTAGCCGGTTTTAACTTGGCACTGCAAAACAGTCTTTGGTACTGCCGACCGATCGTTTGGACGACTATCTAAAAATCCCGGAGATTGGGTTCGGATTTTTGTACCTTGTTAATATTAACGACGTAAGGTTCTGAGGGATCAGAGTTGTCGATTTGGGCGATAACACACCATTTGCCCTTTTTTTCAGAATCCAACGGGACTTCAATATGGTCTCCCAAATTGGTTTCCACTACAACCTTGCCATCATATTTGGCGAAATTATCGCCGAACGACAAAAAACCAAACATTCTGTAGATGTTGGTCGCAATGAGTACCGCCTCGACATGTGACAAGGACTTGATGGTGATATTTTCTTCATTGTCACCGCCTGTATCATCGACACCGGCATCTTCATCCAGTTCAATGCAAGGGGGGTTCAATAGATTCCCTTGGTTATCATAGTAGATATGCCCAAAGACACCCTCTTTGGTCTTATAGAACGCATGCAGATCTAAATCAACCGGCTTTGTCCAAGTCAATTTAGCCGTGATTCTGGCGGATTTTTTCAGTTTGGCATGATCCCCGGGTTGGTTCAGAGTCACTTTATGTTGAGTAGCCACCGTATTTCCTCCTTTTGCGAATCGGTGAATTTAATCCTTGCGAGCATTGGCAAAGGCTTGTGCCATGATGCCGACCAATTGCGACGGCAGGTTACGAACCGCTTTCTTGGATGTGGGTGCTTGTGTCGGCTTTTTAGCCTTGCGTTGTTGACTTTTGGCTTGACTTTTGGCGGGTTTTCCCTTTTTATTGGGTGTAGAGTCACGGTTTTTGTCATCCAAACACTTGCTTAAGGCCACTCGTCGCCGTTTCAAGTCAATTTCCAGCACCTTCACTTTGACCACATCTCCCGCTTTGACCACCTCACGCGGGTCTTTGACAAAAGTGTTTGAAAGTGCCGAGATATGTACCAAGCCATCGTGATGTACACCAATGTCTACAAAGGCCCCAAAATTGGTCACATTGGTGACGACACCTTCTAAAACCATGTCGGCTTCAAGGTCTTCGAGGTTTTCAATCCCTTCTTTAAAGGCGGCTGTTTTGAACTCAGGGCGCGGGTCCCTCCCGGGTTTTTCCAATTCTTGGAGAATATCCGTGACGGTGGGTACACCAAAGGTGTCATCAGTATAATCTTCTGGTTTGAGATTCCGCAAAAATCCAGTATCGCCTATCAAGGCTTTAACCGGTTTTTTGTTAATAGCCACAATACGTTCTACGACGGGATAGGCTTCCGGGTGGACGGCCGAAGCATCCAGGGGGTTGTCACTCTTCATAATTCGCAAAAAGCCGGCCGCTTGTTCAAAGCTTTTTTCACCTAAGCGGGGCACTTGCTTTAAGGTGTTGCGATTAGGAAAGGCACCGTGTTCGTCACGAAAGGTCACGAGGTTACGCGCCAAGCCGGCATTCAGTCCAGACACACGGCTCAACAAGGCTGCCGAGGCGGTATTCACGTCCACACCGACAGCATTGACGCAATCTTCTACCACCGCGTCCAGACTTCGTGCCAAGTGAGTTTTGTTGACATCGTGTTGATATTGACCCACCCCGATAGATTTTGGCTCAATTTTCACCAATTCTGCCAACGGGTCTTGTAAACGTCTAGCGATGGAGACGGCACCGCGCATTGACACATCTAAATTGGGGAATTCCTTAGCCGCGAATTTCGAGGCGGAATACACCGAGGCCCCCGCTTCAGAAACGACAAGTTTAGACAAACCCAAATCTGGATGTTGTTTCATTAAATCGGTCACTAATCGGTCGGTTTCCCGCGAGGCCGTGCCATTGCCGATACTGATTAACTCAACTTGATGTTGACGCGCTAACTCGGCCAGTTTGTCAATAGACTGTTGCCATTGTTTTTTTGGCGCGTGGGGATAAATAGCCGTCGTATCTACCATTTTACCGGTGTTGTCTACGACGGCGACTTTAACGCCTGTGCGTAAGCCGGGATCTAAGCCAATGGTTGCACGCTGCCCCGCAGGTGCAGCTAACAATAAGTCATGTAAATTACTGGAAAAGACTTTAATGGCTTCGGTTTCTGAAGCCTCACGCACCCGCGTCAACAATTGGGCATCCAAATGTGAGCGAATCTTGGAACACCATGCTAAGCGCACCGTTTCCAATAACCAAGCGTCCGCTGGACGGCCTTGATCTTCAATGCCGAAATGCGCGGCAATTCTGCCTTCACAATAGACGGACGCGATGTTTTTTGTGTCGTCGTCGTCCTGACTTTCGACCGAGAGTGTTAATTGTAACACGCCGACCGTTCGTCCGCGAAACATGGCTAAGGCGCGGTGAGAAGGAATGTTTTTCAGCAGCTCCTGATAGTCAAAGTAATCGGAAAACTTCGCGCCTTTTTCTTCCTTGCCTTCTACCGCTTTCGACTTGAAGGTGGCATTTTCCCAGAGGTATTCGCGTAATTCTTCTAGCAATTTTGCTTCTTCGGCGAATTTTTCCATGAGAATATGCCGTGCGCCCCCAAGGGCTTTTTTGAGGTCTTCAATACCTTTTTCGGTATTGATATACTCGGCTGCGACTTCTTCAGGAACCTGTGTCGGATTTTTCAACAAATCCAGTGCCAAGGGTTCCAGCCCGGCTTCTTTAGCCGTTTTGGCTTTGGAGCGGCGTTTGGGTTTATAAGGTAGGTACAAGTCTTCTAGGCTGGTTTTGGTGTCGGCTTGAATGATTGCCGCTTCTAATTCTGGCGTGAGTTTTTCTTGCTCGCGAATGCTATTTAAAATCACCTCACGGCGTTCATCCAACTCGCGCAGGTAGCGCAAGCGTTCTTCGAGAGTACGCAGTTGGGTATCATCTAATCCACCCGTGACTTCTTTGCGGTAACGGGCGATAAAGGGCACTGTCGCGCCTTCATCAAGTAGCATGATGGCTGCTTGTACCTGATTTTCTGGTACGGAAAGTTCTTCCGCAATACGCATTGCGATGGTTTTCATGTTGGTTAGGTTTTCCTCTTTTTCAGTGAACAGTTATCAGTTATCAGTGATTCCGGTGGATTTTGCCAATGTTTGCCGGGGGGGGGCGGCATGATTCCTTTGCCAGTTTGACCTTGCCTTACGCCGCCGGGCGCATGAAGTGATATTTTTTGGTAACGGCGGCCTGTTTTTGGCTCTGTGTATTGATATTCTTTTGCGGCCTTTTTTTTGAGATAGTTTTCCATCGGACGGTTCCAGGTATAGTTTTCTGATTTGGTGTGGTGTAAAAAAAATGTAATCAGAGATATTGCCGTATTGTTTTCGAGTATATTTTTTTTGTTACATTTTTTACGAACAATACAATTATTGTAGTTTGGTTCGCCAAACACTTCATCCATAATGACTTTGATACGGGATAAAAAAAATACCCTTTTTTCATCTAAGTGCAAATAATTTGAGCCGGTGTCGGCAAGCTGTTGACGCAATAATATCAAACGGCCTTGCAGAAACTCAAGAAAGTGATAACCAGATAGTGTTTCCTTGTATGCATAAGTGAGGTTTTTAGAATGAAAAATGCTTTGGGTTGAAAAGGGGGGCTCGATGTAGATGATTTGTACTTTCCCTGCAACACGGCTGGCTTTGAGCAAGGCCGCTAAAATAGGCAAATTATTTGCGAAATACAATCGGTTGCGATTATTTTCTGAACCAGAGCATAACGTTTTCAATTGAGCCGGTGGGGTAGCGAGTATTTTTCTGACAAATTTCGGGTTTAACCCGCTGTTTAACCCGCTATTTTCTAAACGCATGGGTGGTATGCCTTTAACGGTTATTCTTATCGGTTTTTTCCTAACTAAGTTACCTGTTGCCATCGCTATTGTTTACCTTCTTTATAAATTGATTTGAGCCTATTGCTTTCATTATTGTAATCTGAAGAGACTTGAGCCTATTGTTTTCATTATCGTAATCTGATCTATAAATAATCTCGTTTCTTCGGTATTCGCTGTCGTTCAGCTAAAGCCGACTAAATTTTTTGTTGAATATATAGTATTGCAGATCAATATTTTGGCTGGAGTCCAAGATTTATCTTGGACATCCAAGATAAATCTTGGAGTCCTTTGTCTGGTTTTTTCCAAAAATTATATTTATTTTACAGAATTATCGCTAATTTGACGATATGATCCGGTGAGAGATAATAGCATACAATCTTTGAAAATCATCAGGTTGTTCTTTGAGGGGTTTTCTGACAAGGTTTTTGGCAATCTGATTTAATTTATCTTTTCCTTGTAAAAACTTTCCTTGAGCATCTTTCACTTGAAAACAACGGTTAATTATGCGTGGTAGCACTTTTTTGCCTCTCATTAATTGGTGCCATTGTCCACACCCAAATTCAAGTGTTTTTTTGTCATCTGTGAATGCGAATTAAGGGTTGAATTAATTATGATGAAATTTTTCGTTCACAGAGTAGTAACTCCGTGTCTCTGTGTTGAATAATTTGAATTTATAAGATTCAATTTAACCCTTAATTATCATTAATCATAAAATAGTAGTTTCTTTGAGGGCCAGGTTGTGAAATTTTATTTGATTGAAGGCCCCCGTTTAGGCTACACTTTTCATTGGTATGAGGCTCCCATTGGTTTTACCGAAATAATATCTTTAAGAAGATTTTATAATACCAATGGATCAATCGCTTTTTCATCCTTTCCTTCGACTCGTCGAAATTGATGGGAAACCTCTTTTTTAGTTACCTTTGTTATAGTCACTTTACAATGAGTCCTCCATTAAAAGTATACGTCTATCTTTGTCAACAGATAAAAAGACATCTTTTGAGTGTGTGGTAATAAGATACTGGTTCTGTGGTGCTAGTTCATAAAGTTGCCTTACGAACTTACGATGCCACTCAGCATGAATATGCAATTCAGGCTCATCTATGAGGATAATGCTCTGATGATGGTTTGAATAACGCCAAAGAAGAAAAAGCGTCGAGATAATTTCTTTTTGTCCAGCGCTTAAACCGTCAAACGTGAAAGTTGTTTCTCCGTCTAGGGGCACAATGCGAAATTCAACGGTACTATTTGAGGCCGCACGCAGTTTGGCTATACGGCACTTTGCATAAACCTTCAGTAAATGATTGAGTTTTTCTAAGGCTTCTTGAGCGGTCACATCTTCAATCTCCTCAAACAGATTGGCTTCGCTCATCATTGAGTGCAGTATTTCTAATTTAAAGCGACTTGTCGGCAATTCTTGGGTTCGATGCGGTTCATATGATGGGTCTTTTTCAAGGAGCATCCCGAGTTTAAGATTGCCTTCCTGTACTTTTCGATAGCTATGAAAATACTTTAGCGGTGGCAAAAGCACGGGATCAAAACTTAAGCCGGCCAAAGCTGACCAAAATCGCTCTATTTCTCTGCGATAAAAACGAAACGGTGAATTTCCGCCTAAGGTTGAAAAAAAGGCTTTATGTTCATTAGGTTTTTTTATGTTTATGTTTCCTTGCTTATCAATGGTAAGCGTAACCGTTATGGGTTCATTCCCTATTTCAAAGGTACCTTCAATAAGGGCTTGTTTTTCGCCAGAGCGAATCAGTAACTCATTTAAGTCGATTGATAGGTAGCGATTAGCGACGTTAAAACTCTCTTCACCAATGGCGGCCGCAAAAAAAAGTAATACGCACGCTTCAAGCACAGAGGTTTTACCTAAACCATTCCTACTCCCGATCACTAAAATATCGGGAGCCTCTGTCATACGAGGTGGCGGAAATTCCATTTCTAGAAAGTCCAGTGCCTTGAAATTTTGTACTTTGAGATAACGGAGCTTAATACTGGGTGTGTCTGTTCCGGTCATGTTTTTTTTCCTGTGCTTTTTGTAAACGTTTCTTAAGTACCGCTAATTCAATTAAATCGTCCTCCTTGGTGGGAGGTGGCATAAGGGCCAGTATTTCAGCGGCTCTTTTGGTTCGGTTATGATCAAGAAACAGTTTGGCGGTGGTTAGAAATGGTAAATGTCTATCGGTTATGGTTAAGTCGGTTTCAACCGTTGCAAATAAGTGTTCGGCCGCTGATAAATCGCAAAAATGTCCTTTATAGTCAATAAGTTGTGCTATCAGGATGCCTGATTTAGGCACATTTTTGGCGGCACTCTCTAAATTTGAGAGGGCCTGTTGGCGTTCTCATAGGCCCATAAATGGGCACTTTCTCTTAGGGCGTGAATAACAATATATTGGGGATGTGCCGGTAAAATGACTTTAAAATAAGTCCGTGATGATTCATCAAATTTAAAAATCGGTGGCGGTGAACCATTTTCGGCCATTTTGCGATACATTTTTGGAATACCGGTACCTCGGCCTTCGGCGAGTTTTAGTTCTTTGAGAAATTCGCCAATACGCCGATTGCGGTAAGGTACTTCAGGTATTGAATGGCCTCGTTTAAAATGATGTTTTTCGAGACCAGGTACTGGCCCTGGATAATTAATGATTGCGATCCGATAGGGATATAAGTAGACTTTGATGGGTTCAGGGTTGCCATCGTAGCTACGGTGATAGGCGGCATTCACAATCGCTTCTTCCATTGCCCCGTAGGGAAAAGCCACACCGTGCTTCAGCTTGATGGGGTACTTTTTTGATCAGGGTGGTGTTAAAACCATTCAGGTAATCTAATACTTGAGTGATTTGTGTATGCAGTGGGCCTCGAAAAAATTTTTCTTCTATTAAATCACCACCAGTGTCATCACCAAATTGAACCACTTCAATCCTCGCGCCCGGAAAAAAGTCTTCTGGATTGTAGGCAAAAAATAATAACGCGACATTTTTAGGGACTTCGTGTTCATTGACTTTGAAGACAATTCTCAGCTTTCGATATAAATCAATAGCGGGAATGTCAATGCCGGGTGCAACCAAGTCACTGTTAATATTTGATAAAAAATGTCTGAGCAAAGCGGGTGACAGTGCTTCAAGTGAGGCGGTTAGGTTTCTACGATCATCAAAAGGCACTTTGGCTGTCATTTGCATGAGTTGAGTAAGAATATCGTCTTTGGCTTCTACAGTTTCGCTTCCTTGACGGATATAGTATGCCCGTTCTTGTTTTCCTTTTTGCAATTTGATCGGCGCGTGATGGGGGCGTATATCGCTGGCGGGCACCCATATAACTAATATTTGTTTGCGTTGATAAATTTCAGGAGAAATGATTGGTATGTATTCTGGATCAATTCTTTTGCAATTGCCACGTATTTTTTTTGTATTCTATCAATGTTTTGGGGATCAAGTCCAACCGGTGGCAGAATCGGTAAACCATTTTGTTCTTCAATACCGATGATAATATAGCCACCATTCAGATTGTGAAAGTCATTGGCAAACGCGCAGACGGTGTGAATAATCTGTTCTAAAGTGGGTTCAGAGCAGGTTTTTTTAAATTCTAACCGAACTGATTCAACAGCACGCGCATAGATAAGATCGTCTAAGTTGATGGGTAGTATTTTCATTTCTGTTAGAAATCCTATTTTTCAAAAAATCGGATTTATTAAAAAAAATAAATCTGTTAAAAACAAAACCCATAAGCTGTACTTACTTCTTCCAGTTGAAGGCCCACAATTAAGTCGCTAAAGCGACTACTACAAACTGACTTCTACAAACTGACTTCTACAAACTGACTTCTACAAACTGACTTCTACAAGCTTTAAGTCGCTAAAGCGACTACTACAAACTTTAAGTCGCTAAAGCGACTGCTACAAACTTTAAGTCGCCCCAGTCAGGCAAGAAATAGGTACAGCTTTCTTAATAGCCACCACTGGCACACTCTGTTTGGAGAGACAACAATCGTTGCCACCCTAAATTTATTGGTTCATGGAAGAATTAAACTTGACAATCTCTTCCCATAAAATTTGTCCATCGGAATGACAAAACTTTTTTAGAAATTCAAATGTGAATCTATTAATGACATTGGCGTATTCGTCCATAAATTCTTGATTTCTCTGTTTGGCTTGATGTCCTAGCGGTTCAATGATCTCTGTATATAGTTGTTCATTACCTGAGATAAAAGACCAAAATCGTTGTCCGCATAATTTGAGGTAATCGCCTTTATCAGGTACGTTATCTTGCCCATAACAACAGCCATTCACTGCCACAACTGTAAGCGAGGGATTATGAATGGCAAAAGTTTCTGTTATTTTCTTAAAATTATGGCGCATTCTTTTGATTTGGTCACTATTCCCCCAGTTTGGGCCTGATTTTATGGAGACAATGTATTTGACTTTATCTTTATCAAATTCTAAATCCATACCCTCATATGAGGAACGTACACCCTTATAGACTTTGCTACAAATGAAAATGGCTAATTCTTCTAAAAATAACCCAAAAATACCTTCTTCTTGTGAAGATAAAAATGCGTCCAAGATATTTTTGACATAATCTTGTGCGGTATTAATATTTTTTGCTTTAAAAAGGTAAGGGTTTTTCTTTTTTAAAACGTTATTCAGTTTGAGTTGTTCAAGTTTTTCCAATCGTTTCTTGTGAAACTTGACAATATTTTTTTCGACATATTCAACTATTTCACTCTGTGTGATTTTTCCCATATTGATTGTGATCCTCAAATAAGGGATAGTTAACAGGTACGTTGAGATTAGCTTTAGACAATTCGTAATATTCCGGTTTAATTTCTATACCGACTGAATGCCGATAGAGACTTTGTGCCACTTCACAAGTAGTACCCACCCCACAAAAAGGATCAAGTACCCAATCATCTTTTTGAGTAAACAGTTTAATAAACCAAATGGGCAGTGCTTTAGGAAAAACAGCACTGTGTTGGCGATTGCCGGTTTCTGTCGCTAAATGTAAGACATTCGTGGGATAGGCCATTTTTCTGTCCAACCAGTTTGAGACATTTTTGCCAAACCCACTGCCGACTTTTGAGTTATCACGAGTTTTATCGGTATCACTTAAGTTTTTAAGGCGCGTTTTGGCCCAATCGCCCATCGGCACCATCACCGCTTCTTGGTACATATTGAAATTTTTAGTTTTGTTGAATTGCAGACAGCGTTCCCAAGCGTCTCTAAACCGGTTAGGCCATTTGCCCGGATAACAATTTTTTTTGTGCCATAGAAATTCTTCTGTCCATAGCCATCCTTGTTTGCGTAATTCTTCAATTAATTCAATCACATAAGTATGTCTTTCTCCATTAACGACTTTTTCTTTGATATTTAAAATAAATGTGCCGGTCGATTTTAATACTCGTGACATTTGTTGCGCTCTCGGTAAAAACCATGCCACATAATTGTCGGGGTTTATACCGCCATAACTATTTGCGCGGTTGTCGGCGTAGGGGGGTGATGTGACGATTAAATCAAAAAAATTGTCGGGATAGGTGGCTAAAATTTCTAAACAGTCTCCAAGGTGTATTTCTGATTTTATTTCAGTTGGCATTGTTTTATTACCTCGATATTTACTTGCTATAGATTTTCAGAAATATCATTTCAAAACGACAAACTATTTTTGTTAAGAACCTTAATTTGGGGGCCATAAAATGTTTTAGATAATTTCAAATCAAATCATGGCCCCCGAAGTCTAATTATAAGGAATCTAAGGATTGTTAATCAAAAGCCAATAGCTAAAGCGCTTATCTCGCTCGCGGAAGTTACTGCGTTTGGCTAAAGAGCTACTGTAGCCTAAAGAGTACTACTTATTAAAATCGGGACGTAGAGCGTCCAGCATGGGTTCTTTTGCAGAGCAAAGGAATCAGAAAGAGGAATTTACCTGATTTTGGCGAATACATTGTACTTAATTCTTCCAGTTGATGGCCCACAAATAAGGGTTATTCACGTATTAATTGTAATGGTTTAGTATAACAAAATGTCTTGTTAATCAATTAATTGTAATCAACTAATTGATTAACATAATATTTATATAACTTATTGAAAAGTCGAACTCACGTTATTAATGTTAAATAAATCCGAGTCTCTTGCATAATATATACTCAGCGCGGGAACAAACTTTCAGGCAAAAGTTTCGCGGAGCGAAACTTTTGCCTGAAAAACTTTTTAATGAGGCAGGTGGGCAAGAAAAAGACTTTGCCCACCCTACAATCGTTTTGTAATAGGCTCAATCCGATTAAAAAATTGGATTTCTTATACCAAAATTCTGTTTATTCCGCAAATCCGTTGTGCTCTACACTCGTGCGCCCGGCCCAATCTTTGGCAAATTGCCACGCTGAGCGTCCACTGCGTGAGCCGCGTTTAAGGGCCCATTGTAAGGCCGCATGTTGTATTTCTTTGGTATCAGTGTTTGTCATGCCAAATTGTTGGAGCCAGTAACGCACTATGGCTAAATATTCGTGTTGTTTAAAGGGATAAAATGAGAGCCATAGTCCAAAACGCTCAGAGAGCGAGATTTTTTCTTCCACTGCCTCGCCGTGATGAATTTCGCCATCAATCGTTTGCGCTTGGAGATTTTCGCGCAGGTATTCTGGCAATAAGTGCCGCCGATTTGAGGTGGCGTAAATCAAGACATTGTCGGGCGGCGCACTGATGGAGCTATCTAGCACACTTTTTATTGCTCTATAGCTGGCATCATTTTGTTCAAATGATAAATCATCGCAAAAAATAATGAAACGTTCTGGACGATTATAAAAAACTTCAACAATATCGGGTAAATCAATGAGGTCATGTTTTTCAACCTCAATCAGGCGGAGGCCTTGGGCGGCATATTCATTGAGCAACGCTTTAATCAGAGAGGATTTGCCCGTCCCGCGGGTTCCCCATAATAATACATTATTAGCCGGTTTTTTTTGTAAGAATTGCCGGGTGTTACGGTCAATTTGTTGTTTTTGCTCGTCTATGCCTTGTAAATCTTGCAAGCGAATACGGTGGGGATGAGGGACGGGTTGAAATTGGCCTTGTTGATTGTTACGTTTACGCCAGCGAAATGCGGGGACATTTTGCCAGTCGGGTGGTGCGGGTGGCGCGGGAAAATGATTTTCTATGTGTGCGAGCAAAGTTTCGCCGCGTTCTATCAAGTCTTGTAAATCGGTCATAGCTATTCAGTTATCAGTTATCAGTCAATCGTTCACAGTCAATCGTTCACAGTCAATCGTTCACAGTCAATCGTTCACAGTTATCTTTGCGACTGCATGGGGTTGGAAACCGCTCACTTAATGGGTTATAAAATTAGTCGTTATATCAATTATTTAGTTATAATGGCTTAATTATCAACCCGTTTAAAAAAAACCATAAGTTGTACTGGTTCATTTCAGTTGATGGCCCACAAATAAGGGTAATTAACTTATTAATGCTAAGGGTTTCATAATAAAAAATGCCTTTTTAATCTTTTAATCAATTAATTGTCATCAAATAATTGATTAAGAGATGATTTATAAAGTCGAACTTACGTTATTAAGTCCAAAGCTAAAGCTTTGGACTCCATCATCATTACTGCAAAATAAGAGAGTAATCGACGCTAACTTATTGTTGTTCAGCAAAGGCTTTGCTGAATTGCATTTATAGGTATTATAAAACATTATTCATTTTATAGACAAATATAGAGATTTATAGAAAAATATCTGCTTAAAAAAACGCTTGACATTTTATAACAATATCATTATTTTTATTTGTTTGGTGATTGAATTCCTCTCGCGTGGAACGTTTCCATATGAGTGGTTGGTTTTTCCCAATCATCAACTTTTGCCATCGAGCCCGATATTCGTAGTGTATCGGGTGGGCTAGAACTGCACAGTTCTGTGTGTCGAGAGATAGGTTGCTTGCAACTGACAGTCAATCAGCCCACTTAAAGCAGGAGCTATATTTTTCTATAGATTTTGCAACTATAATGTTAATGTTGCTTTTGAGTCTATAAAGTTTTCCCAAAGATAAACTTTATCCCGTGGCTTTGCTTGCTGCTTGCTAAGTAATGAAAAGAGTCCAAAGCCTGAGCGTATTAACGTGAGTTCGATTTTAAATCTCAAGGCCGGTTATAAAATTATTAGTTATATCAATTATTTAGTTATAATGGCTTAATTCTCAACCCGTTTAAAAAAAGCCATAAGTTGTACTGGTTTATTTCAGTTGATGGCCCACAAATAAGGGTAATTAACTTATTAATGCTAAGGGTTTCATAATAAAAAATGCATTTTTAATCTTTTAATCAATTAATTGTCATTAAATAATTGATTAAGAGATGATTTATAAAGTCGAACTGACGTTATTAAGTCCAAAGCTAAAGCTTTGGACTCCATCATCTTTTTAGACAGTTAATCCCAGAGGGAACTTTGATGAAATTTTTTGAGTTTTTTTGGCACGTCGCATTAGTTTTTTTTAGCGTGCTATTTTCACGGTCGGTTTTGAGTCAGGATCATCATTATTGGAGTCAACAGTTTGGCAGCCGTTCGGCGTTAATGGGCGGCATGGTGGTGGGCGGTGTCCAAGATACTAGCGCCGGTTTTTATAATCCGGGTGCGCTGGGCTTTGTCGATAATCCCAGTTTGTCCGTCAGTGCCGGTGCGTATCAACTGGAGAGGCTGTCGATAGACAATGGTGCCGGCACCGGCTCGTCACTTGATTCAGACAAAATCAATGTCATTCCTCTGTTGGCATCGGGGACATTGTTTTTCAATCCTGACTCTAAGCATAGGTTTGGTTATTCATTGTTGGCTAAAAATCAGACTTCGACTGGTATGTCTGGACGGGTGGATAAAACTGTGGATGTGATTGGTGATATTCACCATAAAGATGGCACGGTTTCTTTTCAGGGCGATGAAGATTTCATTGGACAACTGATCGTCGGCAGTGATGTGACTGAACTTTGGGGCGGACTTAGTTGGGCACATCAGGTACACCCGAATATCTCAGTCGGAGCCACCGGCTTTGTGGCGATGAGAAACCAAAGTCAAAGTAAGGCTATAACGGCGCGTGCTGTGAATGGTGATATCATAGCCAGCGCGGATCGGCTTGATTATATCGATTTTTGGAATATTCGTGGCTTGTTAAAATTGGGTATAGCTGCGGATTTTGAGCCGCTGAAATTGGGTTTGACTGTTACCACACCCAGCCTTAATTTTTTTGGTCAGGGAACAGTTGCGGGAGAAGACAGTTCCAACAATTTTTATGATCCAGAGCAAGACAGATTGGTTGGGACGCTTGTTAGTAGCCGACAAGAAAATATCGATACGACCTATAATACGCCTTTATCAATAGCGGCGGGTTTTGAGTATGCCGTGACACCGAAAACCAATATTGCTGGTACCGTCGAGTGGTTTGATGAGCAGGGTGAGTATGAGGTTATCACGCCGGGATCACACAGTTTTTTGCGGGACATTATTATTGATGAAATTATTGAATTTGATGAAGATGCCAAGACTCTTATCAAAGTGAGAGATGGGGCCGAGAGTGTGGTCAATTTTGGTCTGGCGGTTGAGCATGCCTTTACAGACAAGACTAAGGGCTATTTAAGTTTTCGTGTTGATCATGAAACTAATCCCCAATTGGAGGGAAATTCACTGGGAATGGCCAATTGGGATATTTTTCATCTGACGACGGGGGCGACTTTTAGGAGAAAGCGTTCCGAGTTGGCGGTAGGTTTTACTTACAGTTTCGGAAAACAACAGGAAAACTTCATGCAGCTTGCCAACTTTGCTGATATCAGAGATGACAATCTCTTGGGAGAAACCGGGATAACGAGCGCCGATTACAACGCTTTTAGTGTTATTGTTGGTTATACCTATTTTTTTGATAGAAAGTAAAAATCAGTGATCTGTTTTCAATGAACAGTGATCTGTGTTCAGTGAGCCGTTTTCTGTGTTCTGTGATCAGTTTTCAGTGAAATAACTGATCACAGAAAAACGGGTAGTCCCTACAAACTGATGGAGGTACTGGTTTTTGGTGGGCAAGCGGGCAATTAGATCGAGAAAAATTCTAGGTCCTACCGCCCACTTGCCCACCCTACACTGTTCACTGAATGCACGTAAATTTTAAAATCAGGGTGTGTGTAAACCAAGTCGTACAGTCCTGAACGTTCAATTGCTTCTGAATGCCACACGGCATCAAATTTGTCCACTAGCAATACTTTGACTTTGAGGGTGTCGCGTACTGTGCGGATGGCTTGTTCAGTCGGTTGGGCCGAAAACACATTTTGTATAAGCTTATATTGTTGATCTCTTTTAACTTGATCATAGCGGTAAGCAAATACTGTTGCGTATTCTGGATTGGCGTAGGCCGTCGCACGATCGGCAAATAGCGCGTAAGGTAGAGTTGCCGGCCACGGCGTTAAGGTCGTATATCCATCTGGATTGGCTTGCACTCGCTCGGTTGGGCCGGCATATTCGCGCACTTTTTTCCAGGCTTGCCACTGGCGAAGAAAACCTTGGTGCTGGGCTAAGGTATTGGTATCTGGCGGACGATAGGTAGGATCTGGAAATTGCCAGAGACGGGCCGAACCGAGAATGCCTATTGTCAAACCTACCATTGCCAGCGGTAACACCGCTTGCCGCCAACGCACTGCACTTTTTCGCCATTTCGATATCGCTGCTTCATTACAACTAGACAATTCCGTTAAAGCGACTGCACTGAAGACTAGCAATAGCATCACTGGCACTAACACGGCTCGCCAGCCAAACGTGTTATTCCAAAAAGTGCTTTGAAGAAATTGTACGACTAGCAAAAAACCAAACGTGCCACCTATACTGAGGGCTTGAAAAGTGCGTTCTTCTGGCACTGTCGATGAACGTGTCAATATCGCAAGGCTGCCCAACACAAAAACAATCCCCAAATTCAATGGTAAAAATTGCAGCCAAAACAGTACTATATGAGCTAGGTATCCCCAGTAAGGTTCTTTGTTAAATAAAGGAGTCGCTGTGTACAATCCTAAACCAAAGGGTAATTGTGATTGAGTCAGAGAAGGCCCAGACGCTTGTGAAATGAGCAGCGGTAGGGCAAACATGACACATATGAGCAGCGCCAACGGTGCGGTTTTCAACGCGTTAATATAGTGATGGCGCGGTAGGCGCAAAAAGAGCGCCATCACAACTAAAGCCGGTAATACAAACGCCAGTCCTATTCCGCCTACCCAAGCCGATGCGCCAAATGCCGCGGCCGCGCTTAAGCCTGCTATCACAGCATAATTGGGTTGCAGACGCTCGCTGATTAGTACGCGGGTGACTAAAAAGATCAATACCACGACAGCTAAAGCGGAAAAAACATGCTGTGGCACCCAAGACATTTGTATCCACAGGACTTCTAAACTATGTACGGGCGGATAACCTACCCAATCTTGCCAGCGTGGCCCTAATAAAAAGGGTAATAAGTCCGCAGGTGGCCCCGCCAAGGCAAACAATAACAGCAAGGCACCGGCAACGGCTTTGTTTGTCAAGCGGATGGCAATCGCACACAAAAACGCGATGGTTGCGAAACCCGTAAACCAATTAAATGCCACTTCGGCTTGCCAACCGGTTACCCCAGCCAGTAATTTGAGCTGCGAGGCTAAAAAGTGCCATGTGTAGTAATAAATCACTGGGATTGTTTCGCCGTCGGGCGCGTAATAGGGATTGATGGGCAACAGGCCTTCACGGGCAATTGCATCGATAATGGCGACTTTGGCATGATCAAAAATAGGGTCATTAACGAACAATCCTCCTTTGTACAGGGCCGGAAAAATGTTCATGGTTGGTATGATTGACCATGCTGCTGCACCTATTAATAAGAAAAAGCTGTGTTTATTGGAAAGGTTGCAAAAATTTTCGGCGCTTGTCGAACTCTGCAGTTGTCGAAGCCAGAGGAGTATCGCGGCTTGAAAAAGTAACCATGCCACTATAAGGGTTAGGGTGGAATAGCCAAATAGCGCCGTAAAAGTTAGGGAAAATGGCCCATAAGTACATAAACCCAAGGCGGGAGCAACTAGCAGTGCTGATCGGGTGCGCCAATGTTTAAGTAGTCCTAATAAACGCAGCACCCATAAGCCGGGCAAAGTAAAAAAAACTGTGGCAACCAGCGCAGCGAGTACGCTGTGCCAGAAAAAATCACTGACAAAATTCATTTCACCTTCTCAAAAGGGTGGTAATTGGTAATATTTTACAAAGCTAAAACTTTGTACTTCTTAAGCCCAGCGTAATGACAGATCGCTTAAGATCGCTTAGCATTGGGGTAAGCGGGCCGATCGGTGCGTGGGTTTTTCCCCGCTGCTATCGCCCACTTGCCCACCTGAACACGGAATTTAACCTGATACTGATAAACCTTCCAAGTTTAGCAAACATGGGAGGTTTGTCCCAAGTATTTTTCTGGAAAACTATTAATTACGAGCCTTTTGCTTTCATTAAGCCTCAGCCTCAGAATAAATGATATCGCGCTGCGAATTACTGCGTTTCGTTGGTGTTGTATCGTTTAGCCAAAGCCTACTCAATTAAAACATCCTTCTTCATTGAAAGTTATTTCATAAGTCTACATTTTTCATTTTTATATCGATATTCGCATTACCCATCACCAATTACAAAAAACTTCGGCAAAACATCCATACCGCTTTCAGCACATTACGAAACAAAGGTTTCGGCCGCCGACAAAAACCTTCATCATTGACAAACAATAAATCGGCCTTAAGCCAAGATAAACCAATTGAGGGTTGATAATCCGACTGAATCACCAAATCATAACGCCCCCGCAGTTGCCAATACCTTTTCCAGCGAAAAACGTTCTTGGACATAAAGACAAAACGGGCGCACGGCATCTGGAAAATAGGTTTCCCACCCGGTAACGTGAGAAAGTCCATGCTTAATTCTGGACGAGAAAGTTTCGCTTGCACCAACGCTTCTTGCAGTCGTGTTGCCTGAAGATTGACTGTCCATGCCACCAAAATTTTTTTAATAGCAGGGTTTAATAAAACCTCTAGCACCGCATCATTGGGTTGATAAGTACACGCCAGCTTAATGTCCTTTTTACCAAAGCGTCCCGCCTTAAAATCTGCCACCGCCTCATAATGTAGTTGCGCTAAGTCTGGCTTGCCAATCAGGTGATAATACGCCGCTTTTTTGAAAATGTATCGTATTAAGCGCCGCAGTGTACGCGCATTCGCTCCGTGAGTTTTCAGCAAATCTAGCATGTTGCGGTTGTCATAATATAACACCCATGTGGGAACTTTAGCGGCCGCAGATAAGTGCCAAATCAATGACTTAGCAGAGACAACGATCCGATAGCCCATTTCGGCTATGCGTAAACACCATTCAACATCATCAAAATGGATAAAATAATCGCGCCACAATCTGGCCTCTTTAGCGACATCGGCACGAACTAATAACGAGGCCGCGGCCACATATTCCACATCCATATAAGGCTGACAGTGCATCAAGTGCTTGCTTAAGTCAGAATCTACGGTCAATAATTCTTGTGCTGAGCGGCCTTGCCATGCCCCAATCGGTTCTAAATGACGATGTAATATTAAATGTCCCAGCTTGCGATCAATAAAAGCACCCATTTCGTTGATTTGCCAAGGATAATCTAATTGCATCATCGTCGAACCAGCCACCGCAACATCGGGCTTGGCTTCTAATAAAGCCACTAATTCAGCGAGGGCGCGACTGTGTACCAAGACATCGTTATCCAGTAACCATAAGTATTGATAATTCTCTTTCGGTTGTTGAAAAGCCCACTGTAAGCCGGTATTAAAACCTCCAGTGCCACCGACATTTTCTTCATTATAAATAAAATTGACCTGTGGGTAGGCCTCTGCTATGGCATCGGCCGTGCCATCAGTACTGGCATTGTCTACCACCAAGATGTCAAGTGCGTAGTTGGGATAGTCCAGCGTCACGAGGGACGCTAACAGTTCTAAAACGTACTGTTTTTTATTCCAAGTGACGATGATGATTAAAACATTAGGCGCGGTTGTCACAGATCGAGTTGTCATAAGCGTTTAATGAGTTGATGCCAAATACTGTTTTGTCGCCAGAAAGTGGTCAGTTGTTTTTGCTGCGCGAGCGGTAATATTTGGGGTTCTATGGGCGTATGTAGGGCATCAAAGACGGCTCGATAGTACCAGCCAAATTCTAGCGATTGTAAGGCACGCAGCAGTCCGAAAAACAGGCGCGAGGCAATCAAGTAAGCCTTGATTGGAAACGGAAAGTAGCGGCGTATAATCCAAATCGTATTACGTGTCGGATAATACACTTGTCGCCAACGGGTGCGCCCTTGCGGCGATTGACGATGTACCACTCGACAGCATGGATCATAGTAAATTTTATACTGGTGGCGCATCACTCGAATCGCTACTTCGATTTCGTTTTGATAGAGAAAAAATTCCCCCGGATACCAGCCTATTTGTTCAAATAAGGTACGGCGAATAGCAAAGCCACAGCCGACAAAGGCCATTGAGAGGCCGGGCACGTCGTTTTTAGGGAGATGCCAAGTGTAGATCGGTTGACCCTTCACAGACTCAATGCGGCAGGCGACGACTCCAACATCGGGGCGAGTGTCTAGGCATTGAATGATGCGATCAAGTGTTATCTCGTCCACTGGATGACTATCATCATCCAATACCAGCAAGTAATCGCCTTTGGCTTGTTTAAAGCCTTCATTATAACCTGCAATGCCAGTGTTGGTTGGCAAACTCACCACACGCACCCAATCGGCATGCGTTTGCAACAAATCTCCGGTGCCATCTGTTGAGCCATTATCAACCGCAATGACTTCAACATCATGGCGATGTTCTAAAAGGCGCGATAATTGCACGAGGGTAGAGCGCGTTTCTTTGAGCCGGTTATAATTAAGAAAAACAATACTTAATTTGGGTTCAGTCAGTTTAACTCTATTCATCATCATCTGGTATTAGATATCCACAAGAATTTGTCAATGTGCATAGTGCCGGAAACGGGCGTTTATCGCAACTTGTATTTATTAGCAATTGGTAATGGATAATGGGTAATTGGTGGGGTGGTGAAAATGATTAGCGCTCTATGCCCCACCGATTTTGGATGAAAGGATGAAAGGATTAAATATGATGTAATTCAAATACTTACATACGGCACAAAAACGTGATCAAACGTCGTGCTTCGCTGTGCGAGATAACGAAGGTCTCCAAACAGCGAGATTTTCATAACGAAAGTTTGAGGCTCACTGCCATTAAGTTAGCAAAAAAACACCTACAAAAAGTATTAATAATGAAGCGCGACAGAGGGCCGTAATTAATAATTAATGATTAATAATTAATTTTTAATTATTAATTTATGGCCCTCAAACAAGATAATCCAAAAACCTGCCAAAATATAGGTTCTGGACAGGGGCCCGCGTATCACTACTGGGGCCAAACGGGCCTCCCTCGGCGACTGCCTTTTTGGACGACTGTTTGGACTTCTTCCAAACGGAAAGTTGTTTGCGTGAGGCGATTACAAGCCTACTACAAACGGGCCTTTTCCGTACGGTATGGCATTGAGTTTGAGGCTGTCTTACAAAACAACTATGGTTTGTAAGAATAATATTTTGGCGTTTAAGAACTTCCGAGTAATGCCATTACTTGGAGGTTTGGAGGCCGATTGAATAAGGAATTGGATCGATAAAAGTGGCGAGCGGCCTTGGTTGGATTCAAAAAGACACAGATATCAAGAAATTACCAATTACCAATTACCAATGATTAATGACCAAAAGCTCAATTTGTGACAGTGTCATACGAATGAAAAATGAAAAATGAAAAATGTACCAGTTAGTTTGTAAATGACTCATTTTATAAATAATTCAATTACTGTAGGACTTACGCACTCAGTGAACTAACTAATTGATTTTATTTAAAAACGGTTGAAATAAAGGCTGTGGCCTTTTAGAGGTAACTGATTGAATAGTCAATCAATTTATTTTGTCAATGCGTAAGTCCTATACTGGATCGCATTTTCATTTTCACGGTTTTAAAGTACGTTCCGTATAAGTACCCGTGCAGGTATTTTCAAAAAATAAACCTAACAAAAACAATTACTTTTGTGCCCATAAACCTTTCAAACTCTTGCACGGGTACTTAAGTATAAGTAATTTGACTTTGTCACATTACATCTAAGTAATTGATTTATATAGAGGCATCTTCGGGCCATTCTTTTTAAATCAATAAGTTACATTGAATCTGACAAAGCAAGTGCCATTAGGTAATTGGTAATGGGCGACATAGTGTTTGCCGATAAATATTTTGGGCGTTGAAAACCGTAAAGCGTTGGGCAACGCTTTCTTGTTTGCTCGGTAGATTTTTCTGAACAACTGTCGTAAAAAGTCGTAAGTACCCGTGCAAAAGTTTGTCGGTATTTTTACGACGAAAACTTGAAAATATATGCATGGGTACTTAATGAGGTCTAGTCATAAGGCAATGACCAATGACCAATGACCAAATTTGGAGGAAAACAACCATGATGCAGAATGACATTATCCGATTAATTGTTGTTGAAGAATCAGCTAATGATGCAGAAGTCATTCTGAACAGTCTGCGTAAAGCACGCTATCCCATTCGTCCGCGCTATGTTGAAGATGACGAAGATTTGCAAGAAGCCTTGACCGAACATGAATGGGATTTGATTATCTCCGTCCCTCAAGTCGGTGATTTTACCGTAGCGCAAGTGTGCGATATGGTTTCGTCATCCAAACAAGATATTCCTATCATTGTTCTCGCCCCAAAGCTAGATGGCAAAAGCATAGCTGGATTGCTCAATGCTGGTGTCGCACAAGTTATTCCGAATGACAGCGGTGGTTGTTTGCCTTATGTTGTCGGCCGAGAGCTCGAAAACTTGGCGGAACGTCGCCGACGTAAACATCTTGAACAACTCTACAAGGAAACTCAAAAGCATAACAAAATGCTGCTGGAATCCTCGCGCGATGCGATTGCTTATGTCCATGACGGCATGCACATCCATGCCAATCCCCGTTATTTAAAGATGTTTGACTATAAGAGTATGGATGACTTGGAAGGTTTGCCCGTCATGGATTTAGTGGCCGTTAATGATCAAGCCAAGTTCAGGAAAGAAATGCGCGAGTTTATGATCGATGAGAGGAATGATGAGCGCCAAATCGTCTTGGAAGGGCTAAAATCAAACAAAAAACGCTTCAAAATCACAATGGAGCTCAGTCAAGCGATTTATGATAGCGAGCGCTGCATTCAGGTCATTATTCGTGATCAATCACAAAGTCAAGAACTTGAACGGAAACTCAAAGACATCGCTCGCCGTGATCCACTCACGGGTTTGTTTAATCGCCAGCATTTTCTCGAACTCTTGGAGAAAGCCTTGGCAAAAGCCATGGAAACGCATGCGCGAGGCGTGTTGTTTTACATTGCTTTGGATAATTTTAGCTCAATTAGAGAAGAAGTCGGGGTGGCCGGCGCTGATCCGGTGATTAAAAATATCGGTAAAGTTATCAATGGCTTATCTGGAGGTGGGGCCTTAGCACGGTTTGGTGAAGGCACTTTCACCTTGCTGATAGCTGACAAAGATGGCAAAAAATATGCTGGCGCCGGCATTATCGCCAATAAAATTTGTAAGGCGGTAGAAGCCAATGTGACGGAATTGAGCGAGCAATCGGTTGTCGTCACCTGTAGCATCGGCATTACCCAAGTTCTCTCCGCCGCCGCCAGCCCACAAGATGTGCTGGGCGATGCTCACAAGGCTTGTAAACTCGCCATGGAGCAAGGCGGAAACCGCTCTGAAATCTACAAGCCTCGTCAGTCTGAGGAGGCACCCATAGGAATTTATGATCTCAAGAGATTGATTGAAACGGCGATAGAGGAGAATCGCTTATCACTGCGTTATCAACCCATCGACAGTTTGCATGGTGAAAGCCAAGAACTTTATGAAGTCTTTTTGCGGATGGTGGATTCTGATGGGCAAAATGTCCCAACCGGTGATCTATTCAATGTTGCTGAAAACACCAATTTAAGCATCATGTTGGATAAATGGGTACTCGAACAATCCATTAAAGCGTTGGTGGAACAGGAGAAAAAGGGGCATAAAATTCACTTGTTCATTAAACTGTCTGATCAGGCTATCAAAGACGAAACCATACTGCTGTATATTAGGAAAAAACTCAGAGCCTCTCAGTTACCCGGAGCGCGTCTTATCATTGAAATCAGTGAATCGGTAGCGATTGGCCAAATTAGATTAGCCAAAGCATTTATCAGCCAATTAAAAACGTTTGGGTGCAAGTCGGCGCTGGAACATTTTGGCACCGGACTGAGTTCTGAAACGACGCTCAAACACCTGCGGGATGTCAATTATGTGAAAATTGATTCTTCTTATAGCAAGGGATTATCGACAAACACTGAGAATCAGGAGGCGGTACAACAGATTGTCAAAATGGCCCATGACTTAGGTAAAGAGACGATTGCCGAGGCGGTGGAAGATGCCAACAGTTTGACGGTGTTGTGGTCATCTGAAGTTGATTTTGCTCAAGGGCATTACATTAGTGAGCCGCTTGAGGAGTTGGAATATGATTTCTCAGATGAGTGATCAGTTTATCAGTGATCAGTTTATCAGTGATCACAGATCACTGAATCGTTATCAATAGAGTTGTTGCAAATTAAGCCATGAGCTAAAGCTCATGGCTTAAAGCTCAAGTACCCTAAAGGGTACTAAAACAAAATAATATTATGTAATACAATAACAGATGATTTTTTAATTCGGTACTTTTCATTCCTGAGTCGGCTTGAGCCTCCTGTCGCTTTTAGCCAGTAGCTCTAGCTCATGGCGATTTAATTTGCAACAACCCTAATAATCACAGATCACAGAAAAACTGATCACAGATCACAGAAAAACTGAGAACGATCACTTTTCACTGAAAAACTGATAACTTTACATGATCAGTGAATACTGTTCACTGAAAAACTGATAAGCTTTACAAACACTTTGGAGTTGCGCTGGTAATTGTACAAAGCCCGTCTCTCGACGGGCAACGAATCCAAATCAGCCGCCACAAACCCCCTTTCCTGAAACCAATGGGCCGTTTGAGTGGTTAAAACAAAAATGTATGCAATCCCTTTTTGTCGTGCCTCGCGCTCCAAAAAAGCCAGTAAAGCATCACCTCGGTTCGCGCCGCGATAATGACTATGTACGGCTAAACAAGCTAATTCCGCCATGCCTTCCTCAACAAAAGGATATAGGGCGGCACCTGCTATGATCATACCGTCGCGCTGTTGCACTGTAAAATGGTTGATTTCCATTTCCAATTTTTCACGGGAGCGGCGCCTCAAAATCCCGGCCTCTTCCAAAGGCGCAATCAATTCAAGCAAACCGCCAACATCGTCTATAGTGGCTTTGCGAATGTGTTCAAACGGATCCGTGCTAATGAGTGTGCCTGTACCATCACGAGTGAATAATTCCTGCAATAAAGCGCCTTCAATTTGCCGCGAAACCAGATGCACTCGTTGTACGCCGTTTTGACAGGCTTGCACTGCATTGGTCAATTGTCTTTTAGAATCAAAATATTGTTGATTTTCCAACCGGCGTTGCGCTTCAACTACAGTTAATTGCCGTACTAGTTGCCCAGCGCTGTCAAAGAGTCTTCCATTTTCTGTCAGACAAATCCATTTAGCTGCTCGTAAGGCAATAGCAACCGCGGTTGCGACTTCTTCTGTGAGTAAATTGAACGTTTCTCCGGTAGGAGAATAGCCTATTGGAGAAATCAACACGATACAGCCTTCATCCAGTCGGCGCGTAATGGCAGCAGCATCAACGCGGCGGACTTCTCCCGTGTAACCATAATCCACGCCATCGCGTATGCCGACGGGGCGAGCGGTAATAAAATTACCTGATGCGGTGCGAATGCGGACATCGGCGGTAGGGGAATTGCTCAAGCCCATTGATAAAAGGCTTTCAATTTCGGTACGGACTTCTCCACAAGCAGCTTTGACACACTCAAGCGCGACTTCATCCGTAATACGTGTGCCATCCTTGTAGCGTGATTGTCGCCCACGCGCTTGCAAACCTTGTTCAATTTGTGGGCGGATGCCATGTATCAATACTAAGCGTATGCCTAAACTGCTCAGTAAGGCAATATCGTGAATCAAATAGGAAAAATTGGAACTTTGTACGGCCTCTCCCCCAAAGCATAGGACAAAAGTACGTCCACGATGAGCATGAATATAGGGAGAGGCACTGCGAAACCAGTCGATAAATTGTTGGGTATTATTTGTTGGAATGTTTTTATTAGTAGCGTCAGTCATTTAAGATTTTTTAAAGGGTGGATATACCAATGAAAACTGAAAACTGAAAACTGAAAACTGTTAATGTAAATGACTCATTTTATAACTAATTCAATGACTCAATCGTCTTATACCAATGAAAACTGAAAACTGTTAATGTAAATGACTTATTTTATAACTAATTCAATGACTCACTCTTATGCCAATGAAAAATTAAAACTGAAAACTGTTAATGTAAATGACTCATTTTATAACTAATTCAATGACTCAATCGTCTTATACCAATGAAAACTGAAAAAGGTTAATGTAAATGACTTATTTTATAACTAATTCAATGACTCAATCGTCTTATACCAATGAAAACTGAAAAAGGTTAATGAATGTAAATGAGTCATTTTATAACTAATTCAATCACTCACTCGTCTTATACCAATGAAAACTGAAAAATGATAATTGAAAAACGACTGTACCCTAAAGGGTACTAAATAAGTGGGTAAACAAAAGTCTAAGGCTCATAACGAGCGGCTTGTGAGTCGCTAAAGCGACTACTACGAACAGTCACCAAAATTGTTATTTATCCGTACCTACTTAATTATCTGAATATCTATAGCAACCAATTACCAATTCGCGGCAAGAATTTTTCCAATGGAAAAACGGATTCCGAGGAAACCAATTAGACTTAGCACGGTAACAAATCGTACTTCGCTACGCGAGATCATTTTAACTTTTTTCATTTTTCATTATCTTTCGCTTGGTAGTTTTTAGCCGCGCAAAGTATACCAATTACATGAGACTATTTGACGAACATTGAAAAACCGTCTACCCTTTTAATTATCAGCCATGCTCAATAATCAGCGTTTGGGAGTTGGCAAATCGCCCAAGGATATTTCCCCCAAAAAAAACAGGCCAATTTTTTATAAAGGTTCATGCTTATGACCCAATTTATTAACAAATCTTCACAAACAATACCAATTCTTCGGCATGTGCTGGAAAAAATGATTGACTTTTATGATAATTTTTTATATGATTAAACTTATATAAAGCGGCAGGCATATGGTTCAGTACTCAATGTCGTACTGGTAAAACCTGAGACTTACAATCTATCAATTTGCTTTTCCCCAAGCGAATTCAGATTGTATAAGCGGCTCTCAATAATTTTCGGTAGCCTTTGGTAGATTCACCCACTCTTAGGAGTGCTATTGTTAACTTTTGTTAACATAAATGAATCGGATGAAGACAATGACAGTTAAAATTAATAGACCATCAAAAGTGCGTATTTCGGGGGGCAGTGAATCTTCTGTTCATGTCCTGAAAGAAGAAAACTCACGATTGAGAACGGATATTTCACGATTGCGAGTTGAAAAAGCGCGATTTAGAGAGGAGAACTCGCTATTAAGAGCAGAAAACTCGCAAATGAGAGCGCATAACTCACAATTGGGAGAGGAATTGCATTTCGTGCGCGAAGAACTAAAAGAGGAAAGAGAAATGTCCGAGCTGAAGGATATCGAGCTCGCCAGAGGTAACGCTCTGTATCAGATGTTGCACGAAGAACATTTAAGGGCTAGCGTATAGTAATCAGTTTATTAATAACGTGAGTTCGACTTTAAATCTCAGTGATTTATATAATTATTAATTATATAAAATAGTTATTCATAATGACTTTTGAATCAATCAGTTAAAAACAAAACAAACAAGCAAAACTTGACTCTAACATTCTATGGCCCACAATGGGAGCGGTTATTAACGTATTAATGCTAAGGGTTTAATCGAATATTTTTTTTTAATCAATTAATTATTTTCAACCAATTGATTAATATAACTTTATATAACTTATTGAAAAGTCGAACTCACGTTAATTGGTAATTATTTGCCATTACCCATTACCCATTACCCAAGGCAAAAATGCCTAATCAACTGCGTTAAAACATCTATCATCGGTTGCAACCGATTCAGCGCGATAAATTCATCGGGCTGATGCGCTTGCGCGATGTCTCCAGGGCCTAACACAATCGTGTCCATGCCCAGCGCGGTTAAGTACGGGGCTTCCGTGCCAAACGCAACTGCGGAAGCGGTGTGTTTCGTCAAACGCTCCGCAACTTGGACAATTTCCGTTTGGGCGGACGTTTCCATCGCCGGAGTGCCCTCAGATAGCGGTACAAATTCTATCTCTAAACCGCTGCCCTCCAAAACTTGCTGCACACGTTGTCGAAGTACGGCCCGCAATTCTTCCATATCCATGCCCGGCAGTGGGCGCAAATCCAACTGTAGTTCACAATCCGCACAAATACGGTTAGGATTGTCGCCACCATGAAGGTGTCCCAAATTCATAGTTGGCACGGGTATATGGAATAACGGATTAACGTGGGTGGCTTGCAATTGCTTACGCCATTTCAACAATTCTCCGATGACTTGATAGATCCCTTCCAAGGCATTGTTGCCCAAGCTTGGATCACTAGAATGTCCAGACTGCCCCCGCAAACGAATGGCCTCCATAAAAATCCCTTTGTGCATACGCACCGGACGCAATCCCGTCGGTTCACCTATCACCGCATAACGTGCCTTAGGATGTCCCGCTGCCACCAGCGCACGCGCCCCAGACATCGTGCTTTCTTCATCAGCGGTAGCGAGTATGATTAAAGGCTGGCGTAGAAATTCCCCCTTGTTCCCCTTTGATAAAGGAGAGGGAAATGGGGCCTTTGATAAAAGAGGGGAAAATGGTGCAGCGGCCGTCAGCGCAAGGGCAAAAAAGGCTTTCATATCCGCGGTGCCCAAACCATATAAACGGTTATCAGCCTCAGTCAGGCGAAACGGATCATTTTGCCAACGCCCCGCATCATAAGGCACGGTGTCCGTATGCCCCGCCAATACTAAGCCACCGTCGCCACTGCCCAAAGTTGCCACCAAATTGAATTTACCCGGATGATTTGGAACGGGCAAAATATCAGTGTTAAAACCTAAATCGTTACACCAATTTGCCAGTCGCTCAATCACGGCTTGATTACTTTGATCTTGCGCCTGATTGACGCAACTGACTGAAGGGATTGCAATTAATTCGCTGATCATGGTCAGCACAGAAGGGATTTTAGCAGTCATTCATCAGTTATCCGGGGTTGAAAATAGAGCAAGATATACCAAAATTATGCTGTGGACAAGCGTCGTAGATTTGTTTGTCAATTCGTCCCCCTTATCTAAAAAAACACTCGGTTTTAGCCATCGTGCAACGATTCTGAAAACGGATCACTGAAAAGCGGAGCAAAGCTATCTCAGTACTCGCTTTGAGCCAAGCACCGGGGGTTATTATTAAATCTTTTTTTATTCAATAACTTGCACAGGAACACCAATGGAACATACGTTACCGGCATTGCCTTACGAACTCAACGCCTTAGAGCCACACATCTCCAAAGAAACCTTGGAGTTTCATTACGGCAAACATCACCAAACCTACGTGACTAACTTGAATAACCTGATTAAGGGGACTGAATTTGCCGATATGTCATTGGAAGACATTGTTAAAAAGTCATCCGGTGGGATTTTCAATAACGCCGCCCAAATCTGGAACCACACCTTTTATTGGAACTGTTTGAGTCCCAACGGGGGTGGACAACCCTCTGGTGCTTTGGCGGATGCCATCAACAGCACATTTGGCTCGTTTGATAAGTTCAAAGAAGAATTTACCAAAACGGCGGTGACAACGTTTGGCTCGGGTTGGGGTTGGCTGGTGAAAAATGCCGATGGGAGTTTAGCTTTGGTAAGCACCAGTAATGCCGGTACGCCGATGACTTCTGGGCAAACCGCGCTACTCACCTGCGATGTATGGGAACATGCCTATTATATTGACTACCGCAACGCTCGTCCAAAATATGTAGGAGCGTTCTGGAATTTGGTCAATTGGGACTTTGTGGCTAAGAATTTCGGCTAACCGAACCCACACAGCGCAGCTAAGACACAAGGCTTTTTCTTGTAACTCTTCATTCGCTCAATAAAATCATCAAAACTTTAATTTATATCGCGTTTAGCTTTTGCGTTAAGTACATTTTTTGTAGGGGCGCACTTTAGTGTTTGCCCTTTTTTGTATTTAGCCCAAGCGAAAAATGCTAAGTACTCGTGCAGGTATTTAAAAAAATAAACCTAACAAAAACAATGACTTTTGGGCCCATAACACTGGAAAACTCTTGCACGGGTACTTATAAGTACCCGTACTTATGTTTTCAAAACAAAAACAGTCGTTTTCGTCGTCAAAATACCGACAAACTTTTGCGCGAGTACTTAAGTATAATTGCGAAACGAAGTCACACAGCGAAGCGACTTAAAAAGCTTCTCGGAATCAGTTTTTCATGAAAAATTTTTGCCGTGCTAAAAAAATTCCATTTTCATAAGAGTTTTGCAAGAGGCTCTCAATAGAGAATTTTCTCGTCTAACGGTAACGAGAAAACTAAGATTATATAATAATCAATAACTTATGATACGCCACCGCCACCGCCACCACCGTCGTTGCTACCACTCTCTTCATCGCCGCCTCCACCGCCTGCCCTACCACTACCTACCATCAATAGAAATCCCGCCACCACCATAATAATCCAGACAAACGTAGGCACTTTTGTGAAAAGATATAAGATACCGCCACTTATTACAAGTATGAATCCACTTATTAGGAGTATTAATCCAATTTTCATGATTTCGCCTTTTTTGAAATAGTACTGAACCATGAATAATGTCATGTACGGCGCTTGTGTGCAACCCTTTTTGGAATAACGGTTGTTATCTTATGGTGAGTGGCATGTCAGACTACTAGAATCTTTTGAGTTGTTCCCGACTAAAAATCCATTCGGGCGTATAAAGCCTTTCTCCAAAATCCAATTTATACCAAGGAGTTAATTTGTCATTGGACGGATTCACTAAAATGTGAATATCTTGCGCTGGCATGTAACTTTGTGCTAACAGAAATATCTTTTTGCCGGTGGTTTTGTTAATAGCCATGTCAACCACAATAACCGCATGTCCGGGAAATCCTCCCTTGATGAAAATATCACCGATTTTCATGTCGTTGATATTTTTAACTGGCTTGAGTTCTTGACTCAATGAATAACTGCCCGCGTATATAAATACCGTTTCGGTATATCTCCTAAATGTTCGGTGAGAACTATCATAGCGGCGTTTTTTACGCCATTTGACTTTGTTGCCCCTGACTAACGGGCGATAGCCTTTCATCCATTTTCTATAGGAGGCTTTATCGCCGCTCGTGAAATTAAAATGGATAGCGGCATAATTGCCCTTTGAATAGAAATATTCCGCCCTCAGCCGGATAACAGCATCCGCACACTGTTGTAAATCTCGATTGCTCACATCAATATCAATGACGGCATGATGCGCCGATTGATTACCTTTCTTGCGCCCATTGTAAAAATAGACAGGCGGTTTACCCTGTTTTAACGGTAAATGACGTAGCCAGTCTCCAAAGCTATCCTTCAAAACGGGCATTCTCTCGAAACCCGTCGGCACGGCTATCCGATTTACCAGCGCGTGGTTGTCGTTATGGCTTTTTAGCCAAGGATAGTCTTTCCAAGCCGTCGCTTCTATTGGAAGACAGGCTAAAATTAACGCGAAAAATAAAGTCAATTTGTAATGGATTATTTGTTTCATTGTTCAAAACTTCCGAGGTTTGTTATATTCTGCACGGGCATAATTTGTACTTTTGCCATTGGGAATATCGTCGGGACTCGAAGTGACAGAAAAGTTTAGTTTGTGGCCTTGTTAAGTATATATAACTCACTGATATTTAAAGTCGAACTCACGTTTATGTTACGACGTACACCACCCTAATTGGTATAAACGCCCCGATTGGTTCGCGGTGGTGGATGTTCCTCGACTTTTTCGTGGAAGGCTTGCCTTGCCAGTGTCTAATTCAAATTTTCGTGGAAGGCTTGAAATTAATACCTACAAAAAATAGGTATTTTTGCGCGTTATAGGGCCAGACTTTAATTTTAACCGCGAAGAAGTATTTTATGGCCCCCAAAACTGTGTAATACTTTACTTTATAACAGGGCAACAATAAATTACCAACATCTCATCTGCCCATTAAAAAATGACATAGATAAGTAATTTGACTGGGAGTCATTTCCACGGATTTGAAGTACGTTCAGTATAATTCATTTTTTCGTGGAAGGCTTGCCTTGCCAGTGTCTAATTCAAATTTTCGTGGAAGGCTTGAAATTAATACCTACAAAAAATAGGTATTTTGACGCGATATAGGGCCATACTTTAATTTGAACAGCGAAGAAGTATTTTATGGCCCCCAAAACACTGTAATACTTTACTTTATAACAGGGCAACAATAAATTACCAACATCTCATCTGCCCATTAAAAAATGACATAGATAAGTAATTTGACTGGGAGTCATTTCCACGGATTTGAAGTACGTTCAGTATAATTCATTTTTTCGTGGAAGGCTTGCCTTGCCAGTGTCTAATTCAAATTTTCGTGAAAGGCTTCAAATTAATACCTACAAAAAATAGGTATTTTTACGCGATATAGGGCCATACTTTAATTTGAAAAGCGAAGAAGTATTTTATGGCCCCCAAAACAGTGTAATACTTGACTTTATAACCGTGCAACAATAAATTACGAGCATTTCATTTGCCCATTAAAAAGGAGTTGAACCATCGCGGAGCAAAGGCTTTGCCTTACAGACACCTTTGTCGCGGCTCGTACAAGGATCGCTAAGTACTCCATCTCACTTGTTAATTAACTTCTGCTGGAATACTTCGGTTATAGGTTAAACAAAGATAAAACCATCGACAAAATTACCTGAGTCTAACATTATGAGTGAAAATGTCGTCTTAAATTTAAAAAACGAACTCAATGAGAATTTAGAGAAAAATGGTGTTGTGATTTTACCGCCCATAGAAGTCAATGAAAGTATCAAATTACTTAAATCATTGGGCTTGGAAGCCACCGTTACCATGCTTGATCCTTGGTATAATCGAGGAATAGGTGGCGTTAGAGATAACTATATCGACTTCATTGCAACAATATTGAATAATGTCAAAGAGATAACAAATCATCTTTACTTATGGGGCTTTCCTGAAATAGTGGCCCTGTTTATGACACTGGGCTGGTAAACTGCTTATACGCGTTGGAGGTAAGTATTATACCCAAGGAATACAGTAATATTGCCCATCAACGCTCAGATAAAAATAACTGTCGTCTCCCTTTATCAACTCAACAGGGTGAATTAGACGGCAATTTCATCGACAACTACTTGAGTAGCGCGTTTGAGCAAAGGTGTCACGGCTAAATCTTCATCTATCAAAGGCCAATGTAATCCGTATCCCGATGGAGAAACCTTAAGATATTCCCGTTCAATTGGTTTGGCTTTCGCTAACTTTTCAGAACAATCAACCCAAGGAATACAGTAAGATTGCCCATCAACGCTCAGATAAAAATAACTGTCGTCTCCCTTTATCAACTCAACAGGGTGAATTTTTTTGTCCATTATGCACCTCTGTTATGAAAGTTCTCATATTCAGAAACGATATAATCGAAATTGGCAAGTTATAATAAGGAATAAAGAAGTGCATGAATTCTGGCTCATCCTCACTCAATAACTACAAGGATTCGTTATAATAAAGGATAAAAAAGTCCGGCATGAATTCTGGATCATCCTCAATAACTACAAGGATTCGTTATAATAAGGGATAAAGAGGTGCATGAATTCTGGATCATCCTCAATAACTACAAGGATTAGCTTCGCTGAACTTCGTTTCGTTATAATAAAGGATAAAAAAGATTTAGATAGAAATCAAGCAACAGTTGTTAACTCCAAGCCTATCGACAATCCCACACCACAATCACCCTTTAATCTGCCCCGTTTCGTACCTATATCGTTTCATACAAATATACAGAGCGTACTCAAAATCTGTGAAAGTCGAGAAACCAAGGCTCGATAAGAAACTTGATTTCTCAAAATTTAGCTGATAACTGATAACTGAGCAGTGAAAAACTGATCACTGAATAACTGATCACTGAACACTGATAACTGATCACTGAATAACTGATAACTGATAACTGATCAGTGAAAAAAAGGAAACTACATGGCTCATCCCGCCTTTACGCTTATTCGTCAAGCACGGATTCCCACTTTAAACATCGAAGTTGAAGAATATCGCCACCTCGCTACCGGGGCACGGCATCTACATTTGTCGGCTGACGACAATAACAATGCCTTTTTAGTGGCCTTTTTGACTGTGCCACAGGATTCATCCGGCGTGGCGCATATTCTTGAACATACCACTTTGTGTGGCAGTAAACGCTATCCAGTGCGCGATCCGTTTTTCTTGATGTTGCGCCGTTCCTTAAATACGTTTATGAATGCGTTTACCAGTAGCGACTGGACGGCCTATCCGTTTGCCAGCCAAAACGCCAAGGATTTCGATAACTTATTGCAAGTCTACTTGGATGCCACCTTTTTTCCCAATTTGAATGCACTGGATTTTTCTCAAGAAGGCCATCGCGTCGAATTTGAAACGTCAAATGACGCTAATACGCCTTTGGTTTATAAAGGTGTCGTGTTTAACGAAATGAAAGGCGCGTTAAGTTCGCCAGTGCAACGTTTGTGGCAGACGGTGTCTTATCACCTCTTCCCCACCATCACCTATCACTACAACAGTGGTGGCGATCCCAAGGACATTCCCAAGCTCACTCACGCACAACTGAAGGCCTTTCATGCCAGTCACTATCATCCCTCTAACGCGATTTTTATGACGTATGGCGATCGGCCGGCCGAAGGGCATCAACGTTTTTTTGAAGAGTGTGCTTTGCAGCACTTTCAAACACTCGACTTGAATTTGCAGATTCCAGATGAGCAACGCTATGACACGCCGCAACAGGCGGTTAGCTACTATCCCATTGATAAACCAGAAGAAAGTAAAAATAAAACCCATATCGTGCTAGCGTGGTTATTAGGCAAAAGCACTGATCTCCATGAGATCATGAACGCCAATTTGTTGACGGGCGTGTTGCTGGATAACAGTGCTTCACCGTTACGTTATGCCTTAGAAACGACTTCTTTGGGCACCGCCCCGTCGCCTTTATGTGGTTTAGATGACAGCAGTCGTGAAGCCAATTTTATGTGTGGCTTAGAAGGCTCCAATCCTGAACAAGCCGAGGCGGTAGAAGGGTTGATTTTACAAGTACTTAACGATGTAGCTGACAACGGTGTGCCGCTGGAGATGGTAGAATCGGTGCTGCATCAAATCGAATTGAGTCAGCGAGAAATTACCGGCAATAATTTCCCTTACGGCTTGCGCTTGTCACTCAACGCATTGTCGCCCATGATACATGGTGGCGATCCGGTGGCCTTTTTAGATATTGATCCGGTGCTAACCACGTTACGGGCCGATTCTCAAAATCCTGAGTTTATACCCAATTTAGTGCGACGCTTACTACTAGACAATTCGCACCGAGTGCGCGTAGTGATGGCACCAGACGCCAATTTAGCCGCACAAGAACTTGCCGAAGAAAAAGCGCAATTAGAGGCCCTTCAATCGGCCATGACTGACGACGCTAAAGCCAAAGTCATTGAACAAACGGCCGCTTTAGAAGCGCGTCAACAAACCAAAGATGATCCTGAAATATTGCCCAAAGTCGGTTTAGAGGATATAGCAGACGAGTTAAAAATTCCTGAAGGCACTTCTCAACCCGTCAATGGACTCCCGGCGACATGGTTTGCACGCGGCACCAATGGCATGGTATATCAAACCATTGTTGTAGACTTGCCCGATTTCGAGGAAGAATTGTTAGATGTACTGCCCTTATTTTGTGATTGCCTGACGGAAATGGGCTGTGGTGACAAAGACTATCGAGAAATAGCGGCCCGGCAAGCGGCCGTGACGGGTGGTATCAGTGCCGGTGTCTCGCTACGCGGCAACGTTTCTGATGTGCAAACCGTGCGCTCCGTGTTTAATTTATCGGGTAAAGCATTAGTGCGTAACCAAGCTGCACTCGCCGAATTATTACAAGAAACGCTAGAACAAGCCCGTTTTGATGAATTGCAGCGCCTACGTGAATTGATTGCCCAAATGCGTGCCTATTCTGATAACAAAATCACAGCGCGTGGACACCAGTTGGTGATGGCTGCGTGTAGCAGTGGTATCAGTCCAAGTGGGTATTTATCTCATCGTTGGTATGGTTTTGTGGGACTACAAACACTTAGGGCGCTGGATGATAGCTTAGAAGATGAAGACAAGTTGAAGGCCTTTGCCACTAAATTGGAACGTCTTCGTGACAAACTGCTTGAGGCACCGCGCCAACTATTGGTGGTGAGTGAAGCAGAACAGCGCAATGAGATTGCGGATGCTTTTGCAAAGCTGCGCTGGCGCTCCGCTTACTCCAACGAGCAAACGGGTTTTAAGCCGTCTTCGGTGAAGAGTGTGGTTAAAGAAGCGTGGAGTACCAACACACAAGTCAACTTTTGTGCCAAAGCTTATTCGACAGTAGCAGCCGAACATCCAGATGCGCCTACGTTGGTGGTACTGGGGAACTTTTTGCAAAATGGCTATTTGCACACCGCTTTGCGTGAACAAGGAGGCGCGTATGGCGGTGGTGCCAGTTACGGTAGTGATACTGGAACATTTAGTTTTTACTCCCACCGCGATCCACGTTTGATAGACACCTTAGCCGATTTTGACCACTCTTTAACGTGGCTACAAAACACTCAGCATGAACCACGCGCTTTGGAGGAAGCTATTCTTGGTGTCATTAGTAGCATTGATCGCCCCGGCTCGCCGGCGGGAGAAGCAGTGAGTAGCTTTTTCAATAGCTTACACGGTCGTACCCCAGAGCAACGGCGCGAATTTCGTCGCCGAGTGCTACAAGTAAAAATAGAAGACTTGCAACGAGTCGCTATGACTTATTTGCAGCCAGAGCAAGCCAATGTGGCCGTGTTGAGTGATGCAAAGACGCTGGCAGAGTTGCCAAATTTAGAACTCGAGCGACGGACATTGTAGGAGGAAGAATTCGTTCTTGGTTTGATTGAAAAGCAACTACAAGGATTCGTTATAATAACGGCAATTACAAGGATTCGTTATAATAACGGATTAAAATAGCCTGTTTTAGAAAGTCGTTTTTGAAAAGCAACTACAAGGATTCGTTATAATAACTGCAACTACAAGGATTCGTTATAATAACGGATTAAAATAGCCTGTTTTAGAAAATCGTTTTTGAAAAGCAACTACAAGGATTCGTTATAATAACTGCAACTACAAGGATTCGTTATAATAACGGATTAAAATAGCCTGTTTTAGAAAGTCGTTTTTGAAAAGCAACTACTGAAAAGCAACTACAAGGATTCGTTATAATAACGGATAAAAAAAATCCTTGTTTATATCCAATCCTTGTAGTTATTGAAAAGCAACTACAAGGATTCGTTATAATAACGGATAAAAAAATCCTTGTTTATATCCAATCCTTGTAGTTATTGAAAAGCAACTACAAGGATTCGTTATAATAACGGATAAAAAAATCCTTGTTTATATCCAATCCTTGTAGTTATTGAAAAGCAACTACAGGCAGATTCGTTGCTTATGAAAGGATAAAAAAATCCTTGTTTATATACAATCCTTCTAGTTATTGGATTGAATCATCCTTTTTGTAAACCTAACCGAAGGATCGCGAAGCTAATCCTTGTAGTTATAATTTATCTATATCTACAATCAAACCTTCCCGTGCAATGTGACATTCCATATTTGACGGGCGATCACGGATGATCTCTACGGTTGCGCGGTGGAGTTCTTCTATCTTAGTGTCATTATAGTTGGGATCGACATGGAATAAATATAACTGCTTGACATTGGCATCCATCGCAAAATTGGCTGTATCAATATAGCAGGAATGTCCCCAACCCCGTTTCTTGGCATAATCTTCGGGCGTGTATTGCGCGTCATGGATAAAAACATGAGCATCTCTAATGGTTTCTACGGCGTTATCCCATTCTTCCGCTTCCATGGCTTTCATGAGTCGCAATTCATCCGGATCAAGTTTGTCTTTGCGATCTTCTATGGTTTTTTCTATAAACTTAAGTTCGTTATCGGAAGCATAGACAATGGTTTTATCGTGTACTTGAATACGGTAACCAAACGTGCTGCCCGGATGGTGTACATTAAAAGTTTCCATCTTAAAGGGCCCATATTCAAGAGGATTATGGGAGGCATCCAAATAATGAATATCTGCCATCCACGTTTCAACGTCGACCGGGAAATAGGGATCGAGCATTTGTCCCGAAATGCGCCGTTCTATTTCTTGTTGGTTTTCACCGGGGCCATAAATATTAACTTTCCACCCAGGCACAAAAGCCGGCACAAAAAACGGTAAACCCGAAATATGATCCCAATGGTAATGCGTGAGAATAATCGTCAGTTCTTTGATGTCTTGTTGCGCCATCAAAGAGTTGCCTAGCGGAATGATGCCCGAACCGCCATCACAGATCAGTATATGATCATCAGCACGCAATTCAACACACGAAGTATTGCCACCCACACGCATGTGGCTACCAAACGGTGCCGGGTAAGAACCACGTACTCCCCAAAAGCGTATATAGTTCAATGTATCAACTTTCATAGGTTGGTTAATGAGTTTCCCTCACCCCGGCCCTCACCCTCTAGTACTCTGTCAATGTTCTATTGACGGGTAACAGTTTTAACTTGGCACGGCCATTAATTCTCTGGCACGGCCATTAGTTAGTTTGGACGACTGGCTCCTGCCATTAGTTGGTTTGGACGACTGTTTCCCTTCCTCTCCCCAAAGGGGAGAGGGCTAGGGTGAGGGGTGCTGTCGTTTACTCTGGTGGATAGATATGCCAATCCCCGGCTTTCAAAATCCCACAAAACATCCCTTCTGGCACCTCAGGATAACTGTCGTAATGATAAAGAAGGCATTTTTTTTGAATTTCCGGATCCATATGGTTAATGAGATCAGATATATGTGGATGCACACCCGAAGGAAACTGCGAAGTTTCACAATCCATATAAATTCGGTCTGCTCTCCTATAATGCATTTCTAATTGCGGGGGTATCATATACTGTATATCAGTTGGCATAAGCACGTTATAGCCACTTTCATGTTGTAAGCTTACCCCGTAACTTGGCATTTCCTCAGAACTTGAAAAAACGTGCATAGCAAAAATGGGTTTTATTTTCCACGTTTCTTCACCATCCTGAAAATCACCTGTGACTGTTTTTCCGTCTCCCTGTTTTCCTACCAAATGTATATCAAAGTAGGTTTCAAGACACACGTCAGGAACACCTTGTACCGTATCTAATCCGGGCCCGAGCGCTCTTCTTAAAGGTTCAAGCACTTTTTTATGAATGAACAGATCCGGCTTGGTACCAAGAGGTGGATTCGGCCACGTTCTCTCTTCATGAAATAACTTGTTAGCAATAAATGTCTCGCCTAACCATTGTTTTTTTTCCAAAGTATAGAAAGGATTAAAAAGAGTCGTCAGCCCCATGTATTCCATGCCACCGATATGATCATTATGAGGATGAGAAATGTAAACGCCGTCTATATCACGAGAAGAGAGTCTTACTCCTTTGAGGGCATGTCTGATATCTCCACCGACATCCAAAAGCAGACGATACGGGCTTTGACCATCTCGTTTGTTTGGCATATCGAATTCAATAAGAAAGTTAGAGTGCCATCGGGGCTGGTAGCGAACTTGGCTTAATTGACGGATTCTGGCTAAAATAGCGTCTTTGGATAAATTCTTGGCTTTTTTAGAATGACTAAATTCCAAAATCAGATCACACGCTTCTTTTTCCGTGAGGCTATTCTCATATTCCCCTATTGAAAATGCGGCATTGACACCTATTGCTGTTATTTTCATATTTCAGAACTCTAACGCAAATTCCCTTAATAATTTCAAATTCGATATAAACTTGCCCTAGTTTAAATGTGAGTAACTATGTGAGTTGTTAGATGGAACGATAAAAATAGCTCAAAAGCGAAAAGGACACTATTCCCAATCAAGCACCAATAATGACATATTAGGAACAGAAAATAACTCATTTTAACAGTTCACTTTAAATCGACAATCGTACTGACGTAAAAACTGTAAATGTTATTGATTTTCGCGTACTTAGCCGTTGTGATTATTGGGTTGATTTGGGCTTAACATCAACATACTTACAAACGATCTCACGTATTTCTTTAAATTTCAAAGGTTTTACCAAAAAAGCCTCCGTGCCTAGTTGTTTAGCCACTTGGCGATCTTGGGCATAATCTTTAGATGTTACCATAATCACCCGGGTATCTTTTTGATGGGCAAGGGTACGCAAATGTCTTAACAAGCTCAATCCGTCCATACCCGGCATAATAATATCCAAAAACAGCAAATCGGGTTGGTGTTCTTGCAAGTAGGGGAGCGCTTCTTCTGAAGATTTGAAGCCAATAAAATTAACTTGCAGTGGTTCGATGCTGAACTCGTACAGCGAAATTGAAGTAACGCTGTCATCTACAACCACAATGGTTGGCATTTTATCTGTCATAAAATTAAACCCATCAATTGTCTAAAGTGGGCGAGGTTTACAGAACAGCCATTTTAATAAAATTCTTAGTACCAGACCAAAAAGTGATCGTTTTTGTTCCGAGTGATCGTTCAAAATGTCATAAAAAAATTTAAATGAGTTAGATATTTCTGGTAAAAAAACGCACAAAATATTATGTACGTCTATTTCAGAAACTTATTTCTTGTCCGGTACCAAAAAAATTTAATGAGTGAGTAAGAAGATAAAAGTAATAAGCGTCAAGTTGCTAACATAATAATCAAACCACCGTTATCTCTTGAAAACCTCAAACTGACTGACTCACACCGACACTCGGTTGAACTATTAGCTGCCATAAGTATTATCAGCCATTCTATGGAATTTTTGCAACCTTGGCAAGGGATTCACATGCTACCCTAGTTAGCGCCGAATCAGAAAATTTTTTTCTAAAGGCTTTTAACAGTTCATTTTGACCAGTGGACATTTTAACATTCAACCAGTGCCTTGTGTCATTTTTATAACGTTCTTGCGTCTTTACATTTTTGTAACCCTTGGCGCTTAATTCATCAACACGTTGTTTTACATAGGAAGGTTGACGATAGTAACCCAAGGAAATCGCGTTATTAAACCGGCCGCTTGTGACTATCTTGTAGTCCTTCCTGATGCCGATTTGATTAAAGTGTTGTAGGGCGCGGCGAGCCGCTTGTCGGTTTTTAAAGGGCGGCAGATAAACCCAAGTCAAGTCCAGCACTGGCGTTTCGCGAGCTTGTACGTCAACAGTGACATTTTTTTGACGTTTCAGCCACTTAGCGATTTTTTTAGCCCTATAGGCCTTTGTATAGGGGCCAGCTTGGAAACAGGCGAGAGACTTGCCATATTTTTTTGGCCGATTGTTTTTGGTAACGGGATCAGCCTGGGGGGCGGGCGTTGAGGCACGACGGGCCGTTTTTGTTGAAGAGTTGTCGGAGCCCGCTTGATTTTCAAAGGTAGCCATTGGTAGTCCGGCCGCCCGTTGCAATTCTGATTGGACTACCACAGGGACTTTAGGGTTTTCCAAACGGGTTTCAGCAGTCACCGTGTTGGTGGGGGCATGTGTGGTTTCTTGTTCAGCTTTGGTCGTGGCAGTATTTTCTTGAGTTGTTGAGGTATTATTGGGCGAGTAGGGTTCGCCCAGTAAGACTAGCCGTGGCAAACCCGAGGCCGAAGAAGACCGCGGCCCGGCAAAATGGCTAAATGGCTCAGGTTGCCAAGGCAGCCAAGGTAACAACCCCAGTTGCCAAGTCAAAAAGCCAATATTCAACAACAACAGTAATAAAGCCAAAGTTCTCATAACGATTGATTCACAACAGTCACCAGTCCCTGTAACACGAGGTCTGGAATAGGCCGATAGGGTCGATGCAAGAATGACTCAAGCGCCGGTGTACTGCCACCGGTGAGTATAAGTTTGAGCGGGTTTCCTTGCCTTTGAAACGTATTTATCACATATTCTAGTAGGCCTATCACTGCATATAAAGTGCCCAAAGCGATACCGGTCTGCGTATCGTGCGCTAAGAATGGTTTTTCATCGAGGTGTAAAGTGTTATTGAGAGGTGCCAACGCATACGTGTCAGTCTTTAATGCGTTGTACATAGTAGTCACACCCGGCATGATTAGTCCACCCAGATGATGGCCCTTGGCCGACAGCACATCCAAAGTCACGGCCGTGCCACAGTCAACCACGCACAACATGCCTTTTTCCAAGTGGTGGGCACCAATTAAGGCCAGCCAGCGATCGATGCCCAATTGTTCAGGTTTTTCATAGCCATTTGTGACCCCACATTCATAACGGGACGTTTTTGCAAACGTCGGTGTCAGTCCCCAATGTGTTTTGACCCATTGGCTCAGGATTTCCGCCTTATGTAGCCCGGCCACGTTGGAAACCCAGACACCTTGAGAGGGCACGTCAAGTTTGAGCCACGCTTGTGTCAACATTTTTTCGAAATTGTTGTTCGGATACGATATGCGTTGTTGGGGAGTCAGCCGACCTTGCTCGAAGGTTGCCCATTTTATTGAGCTATTGCCCATATCGACCATGAGTATCATAAACGCACCCCTAAAAATATCCCCATCTCCCCTTTGCCAAACTTACCTTTACCCACAACTCGATTTTTTAATTGTGAATGGTGAATTATGAAACACAATTCACAATTGAAAAAGGGGGGATTTTCCCATAACTCAAATCAAACCCGTGCCAATCATGCCGAAAGGCGGCCAATCCTACCTGTGGATAGATTACCAAGGTTTGTAGGCATTGATCAATCAGCATCGCTGCCAAAGTATTGCGCGAAACCGGTCGCCCTAACACGGTGCATAAATCCACCCAAGGTTGAGTGATAGCCTTCGTGTCGATTGAGGGCATTTTGACATTGATGCCTATTCCTATCACAATATCATAGTCTTTTCCATGACGAGTTTCCAGTAACAGGCCAGCCAATTTGCGGCCTCGCCACAAAACATCATTGGGCCATTTCAGGCCCACCTCTTGTGCCCCCAAGTTCCGCAATACCCGCACGACGGTAACGGCCAAGGCGATATTCAATTCCGCTAACGATTTATTTAAGGTCGCATAACGGTGTTTGATGGACAAACATAGTCCACTGGCATAAGGCGAAACCCACTGCCGTCCTTGTCGTCCGCGTCCAGCGGTTTGATATTCGGCCAGACAGGCAAACGGCACCGCTCTTTTGTCCTCTAAAGCATAGCGATTGGTAGAATCCAGCACTGAATGGATTTCCAAATGGGCCAAGCGTTGCCGATTGACGGCCGAGAGTGCCGCTAGAATGCGGGAGTGGTCTAACAATTCTAGTGGCTCGTGCAGTTGATATGTGTTAACGGCCGGCGAGTGTAGCCTAACGCCATACTCAGTTAATGTACGGATGGCTTGCTCTAACTCCATCGCACTGAGCGCCAACTGTTCAATCAATTGCTCGGTTGTATATCGTTGCCCGTCGGCGAGTCTGCGTAAAACTTGGAGATACATTTTGACAAGTTTATCAGAAAATAAAGAAAAAGTATTGACGGGTAATGGGTAATTGGTAATAGGTAATTGGTAATTGGTAATAGCTATACTGCACAGTGTCAATGCGAATATCTCGCAAAAATATGAAAAATGAAGAATGAACAAAGACTTATAAAATAACTTTCAATAAACCCTCAAAAAATCCGATGTCTTAAAGACATCGGATTTTTAGCAAATCTATACGGAACGTACATAAGCGGGTGAAAATGAAATAATTCGCTACGCGAGATAAACCTCTTGCTGTTTTTGCCCGGATTTTTCTGAAATATTATACCTTCCTCAGCACAACCCTTACCATTACCCATTATCAATTACCCATTACTAATTACCCATTACCAATTACCCATTACCCATTACCCATTACCCATTACCCATTACCGATTACCAAGTTTTAACCTTTCCGTTATGATTGGATTGGCTGGAAAATAGATTTGCTCTGCTGGAGTCAATAATTCCGAATAGTCCTGAGATTTCGCATGCACACGCTGTGATTCAACGAAGTCACTGATGTCTATAATTTCTATAATGGCATCACGCGCATATGCTTTTAGCACTTCACCGCGAAGGCCTAATTGAATAGCTCGCCGTTTCAGTGGCGCACCCGCCGGATCATGATCGGGATCCCATTGGAGTCTAACCAAGGACAAATTAACCGCTTGTTTCCATGCGGCCTGATTTGGGTACCAATCGCTGTCGTAATGAGATGGCACCGCTTGCTCTAACACGGCCTCAAAGAATTGGCGTTTGAGTCTGACAGCCAGCGTGACTTCTTGACCGATTTTCTCAACCCAACCGCTGCGATACATCATCCACAGAAAGTTGGGCTTAATCCAACTCATCCGTGTCAAGCGAAATTCTCCGCCAAAATAATTGTGTTGGGCGGCAAACTGGCCGATTGAAGGACGATAGGCTTGATAGACAATGATTGACTCTTCGTCATACTGTGCCAAAATGTGGCGGCCTTCGGTGGGCCAGGTTTTTTCCTGCTCTAAATAGTGTGCCGTTTTAAGTTTCATAATTCATGTCCTAAACCTCCGAGGTTTGGCTTCCTTACGAGGTTTTTGCCAAGGACATTAGAAAATGAAAAATGAAAAGTTTGTAAATGACTCATTTTATAAATAATTCAATCACACGCTCGCATTTTCATTTTCACGGTAAGCAAGCATTTTTCGCTGATGTGAAATACAAAAAAGGGCAAACACGCAGGTTTGCCCCTACGAGTGATGTGCTTTACGCAAAATGCTAGAAAGTACGTTCCGTCTAAAAATCACCGATAACTGATAACTGATAACTGATAACTGATAACAAGCGTTCCAATGCGCCCCGATTGTTTTCCACAAATAATCGCCCTTTTTCTCCCGTTTGCCTTCTTCGCGTCGCGTCACTTAAATACATTTTGACGGCATTGGCTAATTGTTCTGCGTCATTGATTTGTTGAGCGGCCTGCGCTTCTAACAGTCTACGACAGATTTCGGCACATTCAAAAACATGAGGCCCCATGATAACGGGTAAACCAACGGCCGCTGGCTCTAATAAATTATGTCCACCAATCGGCGCTAAAGTGCCTCCGACAAAGGCCACATCACAAGCCGCGTACAGCATAGACAATTCGCCCATCGTGTCGCCCAAATAAATTTCCGTCTTGGTATTGACATCGCCTTCGCTACGCCGAGCGACGATAAAGCCTCGCCGCCGACACAAAGCCGCAACGCGATTAAATCGCTCAGGATGGCGCGGTACTAATACGAGCAGTAAGTCATAAAATTCTTTTTTTAACTCATAAAAAGCCTCAAGTACGGCCTCTTCTTCGCCCTCATGGGTACTGGCCGCAATCCATACGGCCCGATCTTTTCCCCACTGGCTGCGTAACATTTCGGCCTTTTCAGAAAATTCGGCCGGTAAACGAGTATCAAATTTGATACTGCCGGTGACATGTACTTTTGTGGGCCGTATCCCCAAATCAATAAAACGCGCTGCATCGACTTCAGTTTGGGCCGCCACCGCCGTCAAATTCGCCAAGATTTGCCGCGTTAGGCTGGCAATGCGTTGATATCCCGCAGCTGAACTGATCGAGAGTCTCGCGTTAGCGAGTATGACGGGAATAGCTCTGGCTTGACAAGCATGCAATAAATTGGGCCATAGTTCAGTTTCCATCAGAATGAGCAAACGCGGCCGTACGCGGCTTAAAAACCGTGCGATCGCGCCGGGCAAGTCGTAAGGCAAATAAACATGCCACACGCTATCGCCAAATACCTCACGCACTCGTTGTGAACCGGTGGGTGTCATCGTCGTGACAAGTATGGGCAGCTCAGGAAAACGAGTACGCAAAGCATGGATGAGTGGCACGGCCGCTTGGACTTCTCCCATTGAAACGGCATGTATCCACAGGCTTTGTTGAACCGGTAAGCTTGGACAAAAGCCAAAACGTTCAGGCCATCTCCGCCAATACGCCGGCGCTCGCACGCCACGCCAAACTAAGCGTAGTAGTATAAGAGGAACAAATAAATAGAATAAAAAAGTGTAAAGAAAACGCAAGGTTGTTATCGCTCTCTAAGTGTTGAAACTCATAAATTATTTTAACCTACTTTTCTTCGGTTTGTAGTAGGCGATTTATCGCCTCTTTTTAAGGAAAGAGGCCAGCATTCCTTTTAGCAACGCGTCAAGTAAAAAGTAGGTATACTTTGCACCGTCAAAAATTACGCGAGTACAACGAATTACGCGGATAAACGAATTGGCGGCAATGTAGTACAACTCCTGATGCTAGTACAACTAATGATGCTAGTACAACTAATTACGCTAGTACAATGAATTACGTTAGTACAACGAATTACGCGGATAAACGAATTGCTTGGTGGTTCTAATTTGATTATTCGCATCATTTGTTGTACTTGTTGATACATACTTGTTGATTCTTAATTCTATTATCCCAAGTGTCATTGTACTTATCGACTCTTAATTCTATTATCCGCGTAATTAGCTGTACTTATCGACACTTAATTCTATTATCCCAAGTGTCGTTGTACTTATCGACTCTTTCTTAATTCGTTTATCCGCGTAATTCGTTGTACTTATCGATAATTAGTTGTACTTATCGACTCTTAATTCGGATATCCGCGTAATTCGTTGTACTTATCGATAATTAGTTGTACTTATCGACTCTTTCTTAATTCGTTTATCCGCGTAATTCGTTGTACTTATCAAGAAAGAATTCGTTGTACTTATCGACTCTTTCTTAATTCGTTTATCCGCGTAATTCGTTGTACTTATCGATAATTAGTTGTACTTATCGACACTTAATTCGATTATCCGCGTAATTAGTTGTACTTATCGACACTTAATTCGATTATCCGCGTAATTAGTTGTACTTATCGACACTTAATTCGATTATCCGCGTAATTCGTTGTACTTGTTATCAGAAAAAATCCTTGTAGTTATTGATTGATAATCTATATAATACCCAACCTTTATAAACCAATACCCCATCACAGACACTTATAACCCCCATGATTAAACACGTCAAAATTGAAAACTTCTTTAATTTAAAACAATTTGAGGCCCCCCAGTTAGCCGGCATCAACCTACTGATTGGCGACAATGACACCGGCAAAACCGCTTTATTGAAACTCTTATACGCCATCTCCAAAACGTGGGAAATCTACAGCCGCAAACACTTTTATGAAACCCCGTCTTTCCAAAAAATCTTAGGCGAAAAATTATTAGGCACGTTTCAACCCGGTAAAAATCAGCTAGGCGAGCTCGTCACCAAAAGCATCAAAGACAAACTCAAAGTCTCAGTCACCTACTCAAAGGGCAAAGTAGATCAAAACATCGGCTTTAAGTTTGGGGGCGCTACCCAAGACACCCTCAATGACGGCACTGACTCAGTGGCAGTGATGGGTGACGATTACAATGTGATTTTCATACCCGCAAAAGAAGTCTTGACGGCTTTTCGCGCCATTAAATTCACGAGAGAGCCACATCATTTAACCGGTTTTGATGACACCTATCTTGACTTGATTAAAAGCTTAGAAATTCCGACTCAAGCACCGGATAAACTAGGGCCACTAAACGAAATCAATCAACAATTAGAAGAAATATTGGGCGGTAAAATTCACCAAACCGATGACAACTTTTTTTTCAAAAGAGGCCATCAAGAATTTTCCATGCCAATGACAGCAGAAAGCTTCAAGAAAATTGGCACTCTCACAACATTAATTCAAAATCATCAACTCAACACCGGCACGATTTTGTTTTTAGACGAACCAGAAAGTGCGTTACACCCTAAAGCCATTCGGCGTTTGGTTAAAATTCTAGTCCGTCTTGCCTCTGCGGGTGTTCAAGTGTTTCTGAGTACAGATGACTTTTTTATTGCCCAGCAATTATCTATTTGTGCTAGGCGGGAGAATAGCTCAATTTGTTGTTTTTCTTTATTAGAAAACCACCAAGGTGACATTGAAGCGCATTGTGTGGATTTAAAAAACAGTACGCCCTCAAGTCTGATTGTGGATGAGCTATTAAAAATGTCAGATGAAGATGTGGCACTTGATTTTATAAATTAATGTTGAGTTTCGTTCATCAGGAACGAATGCCCAAAGCCGACGACAGATACTCTCTAGGAAAGGGATAGTATCTGCTGAATTGCTTCAGGTTTCGTTCATTATGGACGAATTCCCAAAGCTGACGACATATGCTCTCCAGGAAAGGGAGAGTATCTGTTGAATTGTTTCAGGTTTCGTTCATTATGGACGAATGCCCAAACCCAAAAAAACTATCTCCATTGTACTTGATTTGAAACAATGAAAACTTTAGTCATGCCTTATACTGAATCGGGGATTACGATTGACTTATCCGGTTTAGAATATTTCTGCTTTGAAAATTGTGATGGCTACAGAAAGCTATCAGGTAGCTATTTTAGAGAAATGGATATAGGCTGGTACGAGAATAGTGAAGATACTTTATATCTAGTTGAATTAAAAGATTTTACGTTTAAAAATCTTGGGGATACCAATATTATGAATGAAGTCGTGTCTCCCAAAGTCAAAAAGTCAGTAGACTCAATTTCTATGATTAAAGCCGTTAAAGCAGGTACCCCTTATTTTTCTAACATACTCAATTCAATGATCACGTTTTTAGTCTGACAATAATAACGACAAGGATTGTATGCTTATGAAGGGATTTTATTCGCTAAGCATAAAATCACTTAAGATTTCTCAAAAGCATTTGCCTTGGGAATAGCTTTCTTATTCCGATTTGATTTCATGCAGGAAAATTAAACTTTTAATTTTATCGAATTTGTTCATTGCGATCAATTAGCGAAAAAATCCTTTTTTATATACAATCCTTGTAGTTATGGGCACACGAAAAAACGTGATCATCGAGAACATACGTTCCTGTTTGCCACCTTCTGTTAATACTTCTACTTCTTTGATTAAAATAGTTCATATCATCATCAATTGTCCGCCTAATAAAGTATAATATCTCCGGTTTATCCGTAATCAAGTTAGAAAACCGTTTGAACCCTATCAGAAATTGTTTGAGGTGGCACATTGTGCGGTAGTTACTGTTGAACAAGCGAGAAAATTTTTATCACCAATCCAACAAAGGAGAAAAAATCATGTCTGATGATTCATATACTGAAGTCACCACCGAGTCCTGGTGGAGTCGCCTTAAAGACTCCTTAGGGACTGCCCTACTTGGGTTAATCTTATTTTTTGTCGCCTTTGTGCTACTATTTTGGAACGAAGGCCGTGCCGTACATCGCGCTAAGATATTAGCAGAAGGCGCCGGTATCGTTATCTCCATTGATGCCAATCAAGTTTACGCCGTCAACGAAGGCAAGCTCGTTCATCTGAATGAAGAAGCCACGACGGACAAGGTTTTAACAGATGCGATGTTTGGCGTTGTGGCCCCCAAGGCTCTCAAGCTGCGCCGCGTGGTGGAAATGTACCAATGGCAAGAAGAACGACAGTCCGATAAGCAGGACAAGCTGGGCGGCGGCACAGAGACGGAAACCCGTTATACATACACCAAAACATGGAAAGACTCTGTCATTGATTCCAGCCATTTCAAACGGCCCAAAGGCCATAACAATCCCTCTCGTATGAAAGTGAACGGAGAGACATTCATTGCAAAACCAGTGAAACTGGGCGCTTTTAGCCTGTCTTCCGGCCTTGTAGAAAACCTGAACAACTATCAGCACCTACCCATGACAGAGGAAAACTTGGAACAAGTGCCCGAAGAAGTCCGCGCCCAATTTGGCGAAACGACAGAAGTCGTCTCTCTCTCAGAACAAACGCAACAGCTGCATACCAGTTACGGGAATTACTACGTGGGCCAAGATCCGCTCCAGCCTCAACTGGGTGATTTACGGATAAAATTTGAAGTTGTCCACCCCGCGACTATCAGTGTTGTCGCCAAACAAGTCGGTTCCAGCCTTACCACTTACACCACTCAAACGGGCGGAAGCCTTGAACTGTTTGAATATGGCACAATAACGGCCCAAGACATGTTCAAACACGAAGTACACTCCAATACCATGCTCACTTGGATTCTGCGTCTTGTCGGCTTTATTGTAATGTTCTTCGGACTGAGCCTGATATTCAATGTCCTGAAAACACTAGCGGATGTCCTACCCTTTTTGGGCGACATAGTTGGATTTATTGGCGCGTTAGTCTCTTTCGTGATAGCCGCCACGCTCTCCCTCATTACCATTGCCATTGCTTGGATATTCTACCGCCCCGTGTTAGGCATCACACTCATAGTCATTGCCGTCGGCCTCTTATATTTCTTAAAATATGCGAAACCGCAACCGGCAGTCCGTAAAACCTCAAGAAGAAGCGCTTAAAAACCTCCGAGGTTTTTTGGCAAACTCTGTTACTTGAGTTTGGAGTCCAAACGACGCTAAAGTTTCGCGGAGCGAAACTTTAGCGTCGTTTTTAGTTTGGCAGGAGTCCAAACTTTAGTTTGGCGGTGCCAAGTTAAAACTGTTACGCGAAGCGAGATAAGTTTCGATATTGATGCTTATGGCTTTAGCCATAAAAAATTCCAGGGGATATCTGACAATCTATCTATAGTATGGAGAAGAATTATGCCTGATTCATATACCGAAGTCACCTATCAGCCATGGGGCAGCCGTATTCAAGATTCTTTAGTGGGTGCCCTAGTTGGGTTGGTTTTGTTTTTCGGCGCATTTCTGTTGCTGTTTTTGAACGAAGGCAGTGCCGTCGATCGCCTCAAGACATTAGAAGAAGGTGAAAATAAGGTTGAACATATTGACGCCAATCAAGTTTTCTCTACCAACGAAGGCAAGCTCGTTCATCTGATTGGTGAAACAACGACTGACGAAACCTTAAAAGATACTGACTTTGGCGTGGCTGTGAACCAAGTTCTCAAACTGCGGCGTGTCGTGAAAATCTACCAGTGGCAAGAAGATCAACATTCAGAGACGCGGCAAAAGCTGGGGGGCGGCACAGAGAAGGTGACTACTTATACATACACCAAAACCTGGCAAGAATCTCTCATTGATTCCAACGATTTCAAGCGGCCCGAAGGCCATGAAAATCCCGTTGAGATGCCGGTAAGCGAAGACACTTTCATTGCCAAACAGGTGAACTTGGGTGATTTTACACTGTCTTCTAATCTGGTTTCTAAGCTAAACAATTATCTGCGCCTACCGATGACGACAGAAACACTTGGGCAGGTGCAGGAAGGAGTCCGTACCCAATTATTTCGTGGCTCTATGACAGAAACGACTCGTGAATTACATCTCCACTATGGAGAATTCTACGTGGGTCAAAACCCCGTCGATCCTCAAGTAGGTGATCTACGAATAAAATTTCAAGTCGTTCGGCCCACCACTATCAGTGTTGTCGCCAAACAAGTCACTTCAAGCTTGGCCCCCTACACGACTGAAGTGGGCGGTAGCATTGAACTGTTTGAATATGGCACGGTGACGGCCGAAGATATGTTCAAGCACGCCAAAATGTCCAGTACTCTGTTAACTTGGTTTCTACGTTTAGTCGGGTTTTTGGTGATGTTCTTTGGTTTGAGCATGATCTTCAATGTGCTAAAGGTAATGACGGACTTCATACCTTTTTTAGGCGACATCGTTGAATGGCTTGGCTTGTTTATCGCAGTCATTGTGGCAGCAACGCTTTCTCTCATCACCATTGCCATTGCTTGGTTATACTCTCGTCCACTGTGGAGTATAACAGTCATCGTGATTGCATTGGCTCTGTTGTATTTCTTGAAGTTTGCGCGACAACCGCAACAACCGTCGCGACAACCGCAACAACCGTCGCGACAACCGCAACAACCGTCGCTTGAACAACCGCTTCAACCGTCGCTTGAACAACCGCTTCAGCCGTCGCTTGAACAACCGCTTCAGCCGTCGCTTGAACAACCGCTTCAGCCCTCGCTTGAACAACCGCTTCAATCCTCGCTTGAACAACCGCTTCAACCGTCGCTTGAACTGCAACCCGTGCTGGTTCCTGAGACAATAGTACCCAACAAGTCGATTTAAAGGGAAAAGGGCCAATAGGGCAAAGGCCATGACAAAATATCCTCAATACCTACGGGGTGCTGAAAAACCCCGCAAGTATTGGGGCATTAAGACCTACGAACGTGAGTTCGACTTATTTTTCAATAAGTTATATAAATTTTATATTAATCAATTGGTTGAAAATAATTACTTGATTAAAAGATATTCCCTTAACATTAATACGTTAATAACCCGAAAATTGTGGGCCATAGAGTGAAATGAGCCAGTAAAGCTTGTTGGTTTTTTTTTAACTGATTGATTTAAATTTAAAAGTCATTATAAATAACTATTTTATATAATTAATAATTATATAAATCACTGATATTTAAAGTCGAACTCACGTTACGGGGTACTGAAAAACCACGCAGGTATTAGGGCCTTAAGAACAGCGGGGTTTTCGATACCCCGCCAGTCTTATTACTACTGGCTATGACGAGCTATCATTTCACGTAAGATTCTTTCAGATTGTAGCCCGGAAGCTTCTTCCACCACTTTACCATGTCGAAAGAATTTCAAAGTAGGTAGGCCGCGAATACCATGCTGTCCGGCTAATTTTTGTTGCTCGTCGGTATCCACTTGGGCGAGAATAAATTGTCCTTGTAATTCAGTTGCCAGCTTTTTCAACCGCGGCATCAGTACTCGACAGGGCGCACACCACTCGGCCGTAAAATCAACCAGTACGGGCACCGTAAAAGATTTTTCCAAAACTTCTACGGCAAAATTATCTATATCAACCTCTATAATATTTAGCGAATCACTCATCCAAAACCTCTCCAATGAGAAGGGAAAGGAAAAAGGAGAAAATTATAGCCCCTTTTCCCTCCAGGGGCTTTTCCCTCCAGGGGCGATGCCCCTGGCTATATTAATGCCCTTTTTCCTCCAGGGGCGATGCCCCTGGCTATATTAATGTCGCCCCGTTGGGGCTTTTCTATGAGATCGATCGGGGCGTGTTATTAAAGCCAGTGTAACTACCTAGATTACCCCCTACAACAGTGTAACTACCTAGATTACCCCCTACAACAGTGTAACTACCTAGATTACCCCCTACAACAGTGTAACTACCTAGATTATTTCTTTCATCCACCCTACAAATCTACAACATCCTGTTGATCACTACACTTATTCCTCCAAATTACCAAAATTAAGTAGGCAACGTAAAATAAAAAAGGCAACCTTGATCTTCAGTGCTTTCTACCCCAACTTGCCCACCGAGCTTTTCTACGACTTGTTGCACAATAGATAAACCTAAGCCATGTCCTTCTACGTTGCCAGTGTGCAAGCGAGTAAACGGGGTAAACAACTTCGCTTTAGCTTTTTCAGTGAGGCCGGGGCCATTATCGCGTATCCAAAAACGTATCATGCCTTTTTTCTCACGGAGGGCGCCCAGCTCTATGCGCGGCGGTTTACCACCATACTTGAGAGCATTGCTCACATAATTAGCCCAAACCTCCTCAACCCAAGGAGCATAACCCAAAGCGACCGGCCAACTCTCAGGTAACTTGATGTCAGCTTGGTATTCCTTGATCATATAAGACAAGCGCTGCATCACCTGATTGATGATCTCAGACATACCTAGAGGTTGTTTTTCCACTTTAGCTTGTTTCGTTACCCCAGCCAATAACAGCAAAGCATTAATGATATTGACCATCTTATGTCCCGCCTGCTCAACTCGGTGTAAAGTTTCTATCAATTCCTCATCAAGTGGCGTGTCGGGGGAACATTCTGCTACCAGCATTTCGGTGTAGCCAATGATGGCATTCAAAGGATTTTTCAAGTCGTGGGCTACCGTGTGAGCAAAAGCATCTAGTTCCATATTACGCTTTTCAAGTTCCACAGTACGTGCTTCTAACTGTTTTTTTAGATTAGAAAAATGCAATTGAGATGTCACACGAGCTAAGACTTCTTCATGCTGAATCGGTTTGGTGAGGTAATCTGCAGCCCCCAACTGAAAGCCTTTAACCTTATCGACAGTATCAGCCAGTGCCGTCATAAAAATGACGGGAATTTCTTGGGTTTTTTCATCGGACTTTAGGATTTTGCAGGTTTCAAAGCCATCTATCCCCGGCATCATCACATCCAATAAAATCAAATCAGGCTTGGCATACTTAGCTTTTTGGATAGCTCGCTTACCGTCCCCGGCAACCAGCACTTTAAAACCATTACCGCTCAAAAATTCAAACAAAACACCCAAGTTGGCTTCCGTATCATCGACTATCAAAAGCGTACCTTTATCTTCAATTTCAGCACTCATATTATTAGTTTCCATTTTTTCAGTGTGATCAGTTATCAGTTACTCAATGATCAGTTTTTCAGTGTTCAGTGATTAGTGATTTTACCTTATATGCAACTTTTTGTTCAGAAATCCTACACTGCACGAAATACCACGTTCCAGCTTATTTTAAAATTTGACCAAGTAGAGTTATTCACTGATAACTGTTCACTGATACTCGATGATCAAGTTTTTGATGGGTAGCTAAGCAACAAAATACCTACAAAAAGTATAATAAAGCGCGACAGAGGGCCATGACTTAATTTGAAAACCTCCATTTTATGGCCCTCAAACGAGTTGAGCCGATAAATTGCCTACTACAATTTGACCAAGTAGAGTTATTCACTGATAACTGTTCACTGATACTCGATGATCAAGTTTTTGATGGGTAGCTAAGCAACAAAATACCTACAAAAAGTATAATAAAGCGCGACAGAAGGCCATGACTTAATTTGAAAACCTCCATTTTATGGCCCTCAAACGAGTTGAGCCGATAAATTGCCTACTACAATTTGACCAAGTAGAGTTATTCACTGATAACTGATCACTAATACTCGATGATCAAGTTTTTGATGGTTAGCCTAGGGATCAATCCCAGGCATCGAACTGATATACTCAAGATGGAACTTTTTGAGAAACCAAAATTCTAGGTAGTTAGGGAGTTGCGGCTAAATAAAATACCCTTAACGAAATTAATCTATTCCAAGTTTTTTCAAAAAACTTGGGATCGAATTGGGTATATTATTTTCACGCTCCTGCCTTACACTGGCAAGCCCCAACGGGGCGAGATTAATAAAGCCAGGGGCAGCGCCCCTGGCTTGGGGCTCGGAATGACAAAAGTGCAAGTTGCTGAGTCTAACTGAAAAACTGATCACTGAAGATATTGTTCAACCAGATGACAGATTTGCTCCTCATCAAAGCTTTTAGCCAATTGGCGAACAAAATCACAAAAGGGCGCTAATTGCTCGTCCGATTCTTCAAGTCTGTCAATTTCTTCAAGAATACCACCAATATCGCCCATCATGGCTAAATCAAAAAGAACAGCCGCTTGTTGGGCAGAAGGCCCCACCACCGACACCGATTCATCCGTCTTACACAAGCCGCCGGGCGACCGACTGTGTGCGACATTCTCCTTCACCACATCAGCGGACGATTCCCGCTCATAAATCCATGTCAACCCTAGATGGATTCTTAATTTTTCAAACAGCACTTCAGCGCGAATGGGTTTACCAATAAAATCGCTACAGCCAGCATCCAGACTTTCTTGCTGATCTAAATCAAAAACGCTGGCAGAGGTGGCAATAATAGGCATCTCTTTAAATTCTGGTATTTTTCTCAATTGGCGTGTGGCTTCAAAGCCATCCATCACCGGCATTACCAAGTCGGTAAAAATTAAATCAGGATGTGATTGGAGCGCTTTGTCCAAACATTCTTGTCCATCACTGGCTTCCACGAGTTGAAAGCCTAACGGCGTTAAAAGATTCACCAGCACCGAGCGATTTTCCCACTTATCATCAACCACTAAAATTTTGCGTGACAGTCCCTCAAAACCGATAATAACCGGTTGCTCTGCTTTATCTGATTTCTTCACCAAGTCGGAAACTTCCAGCAAATCCAGCACCATCCAAAACGTGCTACCCTGCCCCAGTGTGCTTTCAACATGCAACTCTCCACCCATCATTTCGACTAATTTCTTGGTGATAGCTAAACCCAAGCCAGTGCCTTCCGCCTGAGAATGACTCTCTCCTACTTGTTGGAAGGGCAAAAATATTTTGTCCAAATCGTCGGATGCAATACCGGTGCCTGTATCTTCTACCTGAAAACGGATTTTTGTCACAGGTAATTGCTCATTGGTAAAGGGTAATGGGTAATGGCTAATGGCTTTTTCCTCTTGCCCAATGCCCCATTTATCTGGCCCCTTACCCTTTGCCCCTATTTCTATCAGACCAACTTTTAAAGTAACGCCACCCATTTCGGTAAATTTGATCGCATTGCTTAGCAAGTTGATAAAAATTTGCCGCAACCTTTTTTCATCGGCACGAATGCCGGTGGGTAAATGCGACAAGGGTTCATAATTAAAAGCAATCCCCTTTTGCCCAGCACGCATCTTAAATAACTCAATAATCCCTTGAATAAATTCACTAAAATGAAAATCGGTGGGACACAGTTCCACTTTGCCCGCTTCAATTTTGGACAAATCTAAAATATCGGTAATCAAAGTTAATAAATACTCGCCACTGCGTTGAATAATATCGATACCTTCTTGTTGTTTAGGAGTCAAACTTTTATCACGGCTAAGAATTTGTGTATAACCTAAAACGCCGTTCAGCGGTGTGCGTAACTCGTGGCTCATGTTAGCTAAAAAAGTACTCTTGGCACGATTAGCAATTTCCGCTTCAACTCTGGCATGTTCGGCCGCCTCTTTAGCCTGAAGCAGAGCCGCCTCGCTTTGTTTACGCTCGGTAATGTCTCGCGCAATCGAGATAAAACGATTCACCTGTCCAGGGAGTTGAATATACTGTATAAAAACTTCTACTGGAATCAACATGCCATCTTTATGTCGACTCACCGTTTCAAAAGTCATAGAGGACTGCGATCCATCAAGTAAAGGAGCCATACGTTCACGCCAAAGCGCTTCGGTGAGTTCTGGATTAAGCGCCAGCGGTGTCATTTGTAGTAGCTCTTCTTGAGTATAGCCGAGTTTTTTCACCGCGCCTTGATTGGCGTAGATAAAATTTGAGGTTTCCGCATCACGCATAAATACCGCGTCTAGCGTCATATCTAGCGTGGTTTTAAACTGATTGAGTTCAATATTGGCTTGTTTTTCTGCCTCTCTACTCCTTTCAAGTTCTATCTCGGCCTGTTTTCGCTCGGTAATGTCTTCAAATGTGACTAAAATACCCATAACTTGACCGGAAGCCCCATGTAGAGGAATCCGGCTGCTGTCAAGCCATCGTTGTTGTAAAGGGGCCTCTTGGACAGTTTCAATGAGATGGTATTCGGGCTGATTCGTTTCTATCAAACGCTGATCAGTCGCACGAAAAGCGTGGCTATCTTTAACCTTCCAAGGTAAATCAAAATCCGTTTTGCCAACAATTTTATCAGGTGAGCCTACGCCAGCGAGTAAAGCAAAGCGTCGATTACACCCTAAGTAAACACTATTGATGTCTTTCCAAAAAATGTATTGTGGAATACTGTCTATCACTAAGCGCAATAATTCTTCTTGATAACGCAATTTGTCCTCAATACGTTGGCGCTCGCTGATTTCAGCTTGTAAACAGCTATTGATTTCACGGGCAGTTGCGAGTGCCCAACTGATACCAAATAACAACAAACTCACAAACAGGCCCCCAAATAACACCACTTCAGGCGCATGACGGTGCGTGTTTTTATCAAATTCAGGCAACGTGGAAAATCGTATTGTCCAAGCACGCCCCGCTATTTTAAGCTGAGCTACTTGAACAATTTTAGCCTGATAATGGCCCTCAGTCGGGGTATCTTGATACAACAAGCTATCCGCGCTTAACTGGGTGCCATCATAAATTTCAAAATTGATGTCTAACTTATTATGCCCCACAATATCTTGCATCAACTCCTTGAGACGAAAGCCGCTCGCGATAAATCCCAACAAGGCCTCGCGGCGCTGTGCCACCGTTTCTAATGGCCCCACCTGGCGATAAACCGGAAAATACATCACCACGCCCGGTGTTGTATCTCCTTGTTTTTCTATCGCTAAGACCAGTTTATTTGTAATGATAGCCTGCCCGCTATCACGAGCCTTTAGCGCCGCGGCACGACGAATCGGTTCAGAAAACACATCGAAGCCTAGCCCCCGCTTAAATTCCTCAGCCAGTGGCTCAAGATAAACAAGCGGCAGATATTCATCACGTTGCCCTTCTGGTTTAATCGAATAGTTTGGCAAACCTTCTGCACGGACTTTGGCAATATGCGCCGATTTTTCGGCCGCCCGCAGGCGTTGACTAAAAGCCAGCGCTCGAATACCCGGATAATATTCACTTATTTGTAAACGACTCACATAGTTATGGAAATGTTGGCGCTCAACCGACGGGAGAGTGGCAAAAAGGGACACACCATCATGCAACACATGCTCATAGGCTGCCATGCGTTTATCAATAGCAAACTTGACATGCTCCACTCTTGATTCAAAATGGTCATAAGTCGTTTGAGTCCTGTTAGTTTGGAGAACATACCATACCCAAACGGTGACAGTGAGCGATATAACAAACAGCAGCCAAGGGATAAATGTACGAAGCCAAGTTTTGTGCGTGTTATTCATTGCAATTTTAGTTAGTAATTGGTAATAGTTAATTCGTTAGGAGTCCAAACTTGCTTAAGGCGATAAATCGCCTACTACAAACGACAGCTTAAGGCGATAAATCGCCTACGACAAACGACAAACGACTACAAACCGTTTTCTAGCAAGTTGATAGTAAATTGTTCTATCTCATCAAATCTTGGCTTGCTAGGCAGTTCAGACTTTTCAGCCGCAATATCAGTCTCAGCTTCTAATTGTTCAGCATAATCTAGCACTTCTTTAATCGTCCATTTGCCTTCTTTAATATCCAAGACAGTCTGTTTGTAAGACAACGGAAAGGCAATCTCGCCAGTGCTAACTAATTCTTTGCCTTCCAGCAGAAGTCGAACCAGGTGAGATGCAAATTTTGTGTCAAAACCATACTTAGTAATCAAGTTTTTTCGATGCCCAACCTTGCTTAGCCGCTCCTCGATCATGCTAACGGCTTTCTTGACATAAATGCCTTTTTGCAAATTCAAGTCACCGATCACACAATAATCTTTATTAAATTTAATAAAAGGCAGAAATTTATCTTTGAGTTCAATTAAGAGTTCTTTTTGCTCCGCATACGCTTTCAAATAGCCAAACGCATTTTCCAACTCATGGAACTTATCGGTACGAATTATCATTTTATGCTTCTGAGAAAAAGCGTATCCTTTAAACTTTTTAACCAGCCCCTTATGTGGAAACTTATACTTTTCCTCTAACAGCGCCCGCCCGGCATCGTTGATATAAACAATGTTTGGCTCATTCACAAACAATTGTTCGATGATATTCGGATTATTTTCCATTGCCAATTTGACAAACTTTCTAAATTCATATAATTTTCTATCAACAGCATTTTGAGTATTCTTACCCGCTTCATCTTTATCGGTGATAGACAAATTGACTTCCTCAACCCGGTGAAAGCCAAACACCAATGCTTTGGTGGGCAAAAATACCCCAGAATAATCGAAATCCGACGTAGGCGTATTTGTTCCATACAAATGAGAACCCACTCTGATTTCAAGGATTTTATTGTCGTCGGCGATTTTAGTTAAGTCCATTGGTATCTCCTACCTGCCATTAATAATCTGATTATACTGCACATTGATCGAAACGAAGTTCCCTCTGTGTACCTCTGTGTACCTCCGAGTTCTCTGTGTTGATAACAATTACCAATTACCAATTACCAATTACCAATTACTAATTACCAACCATGCGTTTTTCTAAAATTTGGCAAAGCGATCCCCGTTATTATCAAATCACGATTTTGTCCACCTTGCTAATATACGGCACAGGCTGGCTTGATTTTGAAGTTGAGCTATCCCATATTGTAACCATTATCGGCACCGCGCTACTAACTCAGTTTTTTTGTACTCGCCTGTTCGGGTTGCCCCGTTTTGACTTTAGGAGTCCTTTGATTTCCTCTCTATCACTCTGTTTGCTGCTTCGCACCAATATATTATTGTTGATGATCCTCACGGTTGCGATTACCATTCTCAGCAAATTTGTTCTGCGTTGGAAAAATAAGCATATTTTTAATCCAACCACTTTTGGGCTAGTAGCAATGATGCTATTAACGGGGCAAGTGTGGATATCGCCTGGGCAGTGGGGCAGTACGGCAATTTTTGGTTTTCTGATCGCCTGCCTTGGAGGGCTAGTAATTAATCGCGCCGCCCGTAGTGATGTCACTTATGCTTTTCTGTTTTTTTACATAGCGATTTTATTTGGGCGGGCGCTGTGGCTTGGCGATCCGTTGACAATTCCGTTACATCAATTGGAAAATGGGGCCTTTTTGCTATTTGCGTTCTTTATGATTTCCGATCCCAAAACGACACCCGATTCAAGAGCGGGACGGATTTTGTTCGCTTTTCTGGTAGCCAGTGGCGCAGGATTTGTCCACTTTTGGCTATATCGCACCAACGGGCTATTTTGGTCGCTGGCGTTTTTTTGCCTGTTTGTGCCACTCATTGATTGGCTATTGCCGGGCAAGCCTTATCAATGGAAAACGGGTAACGGGTAATTGCTAATACGAATTAAGAATGAAAAATGAAAAATGAAAAATGAACATTTTGCTCCGCAAAACTTTTTCAGGCTAAAGTTTTTCGGAGAAAAACTTTAGCCTGAAAGCCTAAAAAAGACTTATAAAATCACTTTCAATCAATACGTTTTTATAAGTTATTGATTTCATAATTTTCAATTCAACCCTTAATTCGCATTGGTAATTGCCAAACCTCCGATGTTTTCAAAACCTAGTGCAGTAAGGCGGAAGTTTCCATACCACATGCCAACGGCTAAAGCCGTTGTCTAAAAGCTAAAGTAGGCTAAAGCCTACTAACCGTCTGGTAGTGCCCTTTAGGGCACTTTAGCTTTCAGACAAACGCAGTAAATGCTTACGCGAGATAACTCTCGTTCTTCGATCTGCGAGATAACTGCTTTGGCTATTGGCTGTTGGTGGTACGGGAATTTCCGCTCTCCTGCACTAGGAGGATTTCCGTATTACCCATTAACGATTACCCATTGACGATTACCCATTATCACTCATTACTCATTACCAAAGGAGTTTACTTTTTAATTTGACAGCCAACAGCTAAAGCAGTCGTCTGAAAGCTCAAGTCTCCTAAAGGAGACTAAATACAAAAAAGCATTTTATCCCCTTAACAAAATCGGATTTAGGGGATTTTTCCAGGGGCAAAAGCGCAAATTGTAACGGTGGAGAGTATAATTGCCAAACCTCCGAGGTTTTCAAAACCCAAGACGTTTTACGTCTTACCTATTAACGGTTACCCATTAACGATTACCCATTAACGATTACCCATTTTCTACTCATTACTCATTACCAAAGGAGTTCAGCTTGAATAAAACACTCACATTAATAGCAGTCTTGCTAAGCACTGCACTTTCCGCACCAATGGCCTACAGTTTTTGCGGATTTTATGTCGCAAAAGCCGACGCCAAACTGTTCAACAAAGCCTCACAAGTCGTGCTTGTCCGAAACGACGACAAAACCGTGATGACAATGGCAAACGATTTCAAAGGCGATTTGAAAGCGTTTGCGGTAGTCATTCCGGTGCCTACCTTTATTAAAAAAGGCCAAATCCACATCAGTGACAAAAAGATCATCGATCACTTGGATGCCTACACAGCACCACGCTTAGTGGAATACTTTGATCGCAATCCTTGTGAACCGAGAGTGTTGTATGGGATGGCGCCGCCCGCAAGGAGTGCAAGGCAGGAGGCTCGAAGAGCCAAGAAAAACAGTCACGGCGTGACGGTTGAGGCGGAATATACCATTGGCGAATATGACATCGTGATTTTGTCGGCGAGAGACAGCCGCGGTTTGGAAATCTGGCTCAAACAAAACGGCTATCGCATTCCTGACGGCACTGCAAGCGTGCTAGGCAGCTACATCAAACAAAAAATGCGCTTTTTTGTCGCCAAAGTCAATCTCGAAGAACAATCCAAACTGGGCTTCAATTACTTGCGCCCAATCTCAGTCGCATATAACTCGCCCAAATTCATGTTGCCGATTCGACTCGGAACAGTCAACGCCGATGGCGCGCAAGAACTATTTGTTTACGCGCTCACCAAAAAAGGCCGTGTCGAAACCACCAACTATCGCACCATAAAATTACCAACAGGTATGAATTTACCTGTTTACATCAAAAACGAATTCGGCGACTTCTATCGCGCCATGTTCACTCAACAGGTGAACAAACAGCGGATGAAAACCGTGTTTTTAGAATATGCATGGGACATGAATTGGTGCGATCCGTGTGCGGCCGATCCGTTGTCCGTCAAAGAACTGCGCGAACTGGGCGTTTTTTGGCTAAATGAAAAACCCAGTCAGCGGCGATGGAAAAGCCAAGCAAGAAATGTTTTTGTCACGCGACTGCATCTGCGCTACACCGCCCAAAAATTCCCAGAAGACCTCATCTTTCAAGAAACGGCCGATCACACCAATTTCCAAGGCCGCTATGTTCTCCGCCACCCTTGGACAGGAAATGATGAATGCCGAGCCGCACAAGAATATCGACGCAATCTTTCCAAGCGACAGGAAACCGAAGCACAAACGTTAGCAAGACTGACAGACTGGAATATCAACCAAATCCGTAACAAAATGGGTATTTCCACCACCACAAAGGACACCAGCAACGAGAACAAAACATGGTGGCAAAGACTTTGGAAATAGATAAGTAGGAACGTTTGTAGTAGGCGATTTATCGCCTTAATTCAAAAAAACCACAACCCTGCCCCCTTTCAAAAAAACCTTGTCAAGAGAGGGCCAGGGCACCGGTGAAACAACTCAACTATTACCACTTAGGCGCTAAAGCACCTACTACAAACTTAGGCACTGAAGTGCTCTTACAAACTTAGGCGCTAAAGCACCTACTACAAACTTAGGCACTGAAGTGCTCTTACAAACTTAGGCGCTAAAGCACCTACTACAAACTTAGGCGCTAAAGTGCCTACTACAAACTGTGAAAAGAACTAAAAAAGCACCCCTCGTTTTCGTTTATAGTAAGCTATTTATCACCTTAATTCAAAAAACCCAAAACCCTTCCCCCTTTCAAAAAACCTTGTCAAGAGAGGGCCAGGGTGCCGGTGAAACATTTTATGCGATGCTTGCTAGTTATATAAGGTAAGGGATAAGAGGCGTAAAAATGCTAAAAAAAATTAGAGTCAGCGCTTTTAAATCCATTTTAAATCAAGAAGTTTCGTTAGGCATAATGAATGTATTTATTGGTGCCAATGGCAGTGGCAAAAGTAATTTTATTGAAGCCATAGGCGTGCTATCAGCGGCAGCCGCGGGCCGAGTAGATGATGAAGCCTTGCAAAGACGTGGTATTCGCCTTGGTACGCCCAGATTATATAAATCGGCCTTTGAAGAAAAAATACCGCCTCATATCTTTTTTGAAGCACAAACAGATACGGCCAAATATGCTGTCTCTTTGAACAATCCGTTAGAAAACCCCAAACCGGCTTGGCAATATCAAACGGAAGAATTGCTTTGCAATCAGGAAACCATTGTCAATAGGGGGCCTCATCGTGAGATCAAAAATAAAGAACAAGGACTGGCCGCTTTAAAACTGGTCGAATCAGATGAAAACTCAGAAGTTGCCTTATTAATTAACCTATTACGAAATTTTGCCGTCTATACCCCGAATACCCCAGTATTACGAGGCATTATTCCAGATCAACAAACAAGGGAACCCATCGGCCTTTCCGGCGGCCGACTTGCCGAAGCGCTTAAAGAATTACAAAGCCTCGTTTCCAAAAACGAGTTTATTGAAGAGGCTTTTGATGATATTCTTTCTCTAATTGACTGGATTAATGCTTTTGATACCACTTCAAATGTCAACGCCATTCTTTCTTCTTCTATTGCGAGACCAAAAAATGTTATTCGTTTTACCGACCGCTTTATGAAAGGACATTATAATCATCTAACGGCCTATGATGCGAGCGAAGGTGCGCTTTATATCCTCTTCTGTGCCGTGCTAACACTCTCACCTAATTCACCGTACTGCCTTGCGATAGATAATTTAGATCAAACCCTCAATCCCAGACTGGCCCTCAATTTGACTCGTTTATTATGTCAATGGATTATTGAAGGCGACGACAAACGCCAGCTATTGGTTACCGTACACAATCCTGCGGTATTAGATGGACTGGCTTTACAAGATGATCGAATCCGACTGTTCACGGTTGATAGAAATAATCGAGGCCATACTGAAATCAATCGAGTGACGATTACAGAAGAAATCTTGGCATTAAGTCATAAAAAAGGTTGGCCTCTTTCAAGACTGTGGGTAATGGGACATCTTGGAGGCGTTCCCAATGTCTGATTATCGAATTGGACTTGTTGTCGAAGGGATAACTGATCGTATTGTCATCGAATCTGCTCTTAATAAAATCTTTGCTGATCACACCTATACATTGATACAGTTACAACCAGAATTGAGTGATGGCTTGAATAAAGGAGGTTTCGGTTCAACGGGTAGCGGTTGGGGTGGCGTTTATCAATGGTGCCGGCAAATGGTGAACATGGACATAACATTGCAGGAGAATCTGTTTTTACAAAAATTTGATATTATAATCATTCATTTAGATGCAGATGTGGCCGAGAAAAATTATCAACAGGCCAATATAGCCAATCCAGTCAAAAATGATCTGCCATGCGTACAACCGTGTCCTCCGGCAAGTCATACGATACAAGCACTTGAACAGGTTGTCTTAGGATGGCTTTCTTTGAAAGAACAACTCCCAGAACCATTCGTAATGTGTATTCCTTCAAAATGCACAGAAGCTTGGGTAGCTATTGCCCTTTATGGAAAAAGCGATCAAAATATCTTGGTTGATATAGAATGTCATTCTAATATAGAAAATTACCTAGCTCAAAAACCAGCCAGAGAAAGAGTGATCAGAAATAGAAGTGGTAGAATGAAAAAGATCACTCAGAAATACTCGGAAAAATCTGGACAAATAACCAGTCAATGGGATTATATTACCCAAAAGTGTCATCAGGCTGAGAGATTTACTCAGCATATCGTTGCTATGAGATAAATTTTTGGTAGAAACCTGACAGTTTTTTGAAACCTGTCAGGTTTAGGAGACGAAAAACTATACCCGACTTCCAGTTGCCTAAACCTTTCAAAATACCACACACAACCTATATTAGACGACATGACTGGTAAACAAGTCGTTGAAATGCTACAAAAATCGGGGTGGGTGATTGATCGCAGTTGAACCCAAAAATGTGAGGTAGTTTGTAGTAGGCGATTTATCGCCTGAATTGGGAAAAGAACTAAATAAAGCACCCATAAAAAATTTCGTTTGTAGTTTGTAGTTTGTAGTAGGCGATTTATCGCCTGAATTGGGAAAAGAACTAAATAAAGCACCCATTTAAATAAATTGTTTGTAGTAAGCTATTTATCACCTTAATTCCAAAAACCAAAAACCCTTCCCCCTTTCAAAAAAAAACCTTGTCCTGATAGGGCCTGGGCACCGGTGAAACAACTCAACGATTACCGTTATAAGCGAATGATTTTGCGAATAAAACAACTAAAGACGGCCTACACGAAATAGATGTTCAAATGAGTTTTTTTCTACAAAGCAAGGTTATATATGCCAACATTACTTTTACAAGAAGGATTTAAGTTTTTCTTCTATGCCAATGAGCATGAGCCAAAACATATCCACGTTATGAAAGGGGGAAATCATGCCAAAATTGAACTGCCAACCCTACGTGTCGTGTATAATTACCTAAAGCCTCAAGAACTCAGAAAAGCACTTGAGATTGCGGAAATTTACCAAGATGAATTTGAGAGGAGATGGAATGAATACTTTAAAGGGTAAAACCATTCATTTTGATGATCGCTATCTTCATGTTGAGCTTGAAGATGGACGAATCATTTCAACACCAATGACATGGTACAAAGAATTACAACAAGCGTCTCTCAACCAACTGTCCAATTATCAATTGATATGTCATGGAACCGGGATTGAATGGGCTGAACTGGATTATCATTTAAGTATTGAAAGCATGATGGTTGCAAGTTCGCTAAAAAAAGCCGCCTGAAGAGCGAGCGTTGGGAGGGTAAAAATACGTTTTCGTTTATAGTTTGTAGTTTGTAGTTTGTAGTAGGCGATTTATCGCCTGAAATGTGAAAAGAACTCGTTTTCGTTTATAGTTTGTAGTAGGCGATTTATCGCCTTACCGCCAGAAACCCCAAAACCCGTCCCCCTTTCCAACAAAGCTTATCAGGAGAGGGCCAGGATGACGATGAAACAGGTTAACTATTCTCACTCTAAGTGATTTATTTTAAATTCTCCACTGACACCGACGACGAAAAATCCATCGCCTACGGCAAACTCACCGCAGTACTGATTGAAGCCGTCAAAGAACTGCAACAAAATGAAACAATGGCCCTAAAAATAGAGGCACTTAGAGCCTGTCACAAAATAACCAGGTCATTTTTGTAGAGCAAATTTTAATCAAATTGATAGATTTTGTTCAAGTTATTTTGTGACAGATACTAAAGCGCCTATTACAAACGCAAGGCGCTAAAGCACCTACTACAAACTTAGGCGCTAAAGCACCTACTACAAACTTAGGCGCTAAAGCACCTACTACAAACTTAGGCGCTAAAGCACCTACTACAAACTTAGGCGCTAAAGCACCTACTACAAACTTAGGCGCTAAAGCACCTACTACAAACTTAGGCGCTAAAGCACCTACTACAAACTTAGGCGCTAAAGCACCTACT
>Ga0190344_1000051_pt1 | contig 73690 bp, 25 predicted proteins | sample 48721323_MG_FD_161662 | JGI IMG/M metagenome (GOLD analysis project Ga0190344, IMG submission 161662) | Hydrothermal vent microbial mat bacterial communities from Southern Trench, Guaymas Basin, Mexico - 4872-13-2-3_MG | ecosystem: Environmental > Aquatic > Marine > Hydrothermal vents >... | reverse complement strand
ACGTGATTTTCAGCGCGTTTCTAAAATCCCTTATTATATACAATCCTTGTGCATTGTCAGACTAAAAACGTGATCATCGCGTTTCATAAAAATCACCAAAATCGACTTTAAAATCCGACGTGATTTTCAGCGCGTTTCTAAAATCCCTTATTATATACAATCCTTGTGCATTGTCAGACTAAAAACGTGATCATCGCGTTTCATAAAAATCACCAAAATCGACTTTAAAATCCGACGTGATTTTCAGCGCGTTTCTAAAATCCCTTATTATATACAATCCTTGTGCATTGTCAGACTAAAAACGTGATCATCGCGTTTCATAAAAATCACAAAAATCGACTTTAAAATCCGTTTATTTCAAAAATCCGTTGTACTTCCGTTTATTCCAAAAAATCCGTTGTACTTTCAGTCTACCAGAAGATGAGAATCACAAACCTATCAGATGAACCGGAAGGCGTGTTACGTTCTTGGCTCCCGCATACGCTGGCCGCAGATCAGGTTATTTTTCTTCCAGACGCTTGCCCCGGTAAATCTCCTCTACCCACGGGTACAGCGGTTCTGACTAGTCAACCTGACTGGCGGTACTTAGCACTATCTGACTGCGGTTGCGGTATGAGGCTCCTTAGATCGCAGATGGGTTCGGCAGAACTGACGCAGGAGATATGGGATGAGGTGGCATTGCGGCTTCAACAGAACAAGGGCCATTTGGGTGATCTCGGCGGAGGCAATCACTTTCTTGATGCCCTGTTGCCGTATGATGAAGACACTCTCTATTTTCTCGTGCATACGGGATCACGACAGGAATCTGGTCTTGTTGATGGTTTTGTCGATAGTCCTGCTCAGTTCGATAGGGAATTTGCCCGTGTTGTGGATTGGGCTGAAGCCAACCGAGCTCAGATTCAGGAGACGCTGGAAAGCGTCGTTGGCCGTAGTGAATTGGTTCTTGATCTTCCTCACAATACCTTTGAGACCGTTTCCGAGGGTGTCATAATCCGAAAAGGTTCGGTAAAGCTGTGCCCAGGAGAACTTGCGATTCTGCCTTCACAGATGTCTGGTGATGTTGTTCTGATAAAAGCGACTCACAGGGTAACTGAATTACTTTGTTCCATGAGCCATGGTACTGGTAGAACAATGTCGAGAGGTGATGCAAAGGTTGCGGCGGCGGCCTTTGATTTCGACAAAATGCGGGAAGCTGTCCTAATGCCTTCGTTCCTTAAGAATGCTTCGCTTACCACAGAAGGCCCGTTCGCTTACCGGAATCTTGATGACTGCCTCTCTCTGATTACAGGGTACGTCGAGGAGATCAAGAGATTTAGTGTGATTGCATATGCCGGACATTTATAACAGCACAGGAGTCCAAACTTTAGTTTGGCAGGAGTCCAAGCTTACCATAATGAAAAATGAAAAATGAAAATAAAAAGCGGTTTGAGGGCCATGTTGGCGAATTGATTATGTTGATTTTATTGAAGGCCCTTTGAAAAATTAAATTTTATAACTAGATCATCAAGTTTTATCAAAACCAAAACGCCCAAGGATTGTTATAAAAAAGGATTTAATAGCGGATTGCTCGCCATTCATTCTTTCGATTCTAAATTTAGACTTAGGCGATATAACTGAGACAGAGCCAAGAATATTCGATAAAGAATGATAAATTGATGATAAATCCCTTATTAGATACAATCCTTGTAGTTATGGTTGGAAGGCTAAAAACGTGATCATCGAGTATAAGTCTTTGTTCATTCTTCATTCTTCATTCTTCATTCTTCATTTTTCATTTTTTGAGGGCCAGGTTGGCGAATTTATTTTATTAATGGCCCTTTCCTAAAATTAAAAATTAAACTTTACCACATTACAAGGTTTTTTAAATGAATGCGCTGCCTCCTGAATATCTCGATAAACGCAAAGTCGCACAATCATTTGACCGCGTCGCGCCCACTTATGAGCCGTTGGCGAATGTGCAAAAACTCGTCGAAGATGAGTTGCTTGAACGTTTGCAGTGGTTGAAAATGGCGCCTCAACAGATTTTAGATGTCGGGGCAGGGGTAGGTCGATTAACCCGTGCTTTAAGTGAGCAATATAACCCAGCGCAATTGTATAGTCTTGATATTTCTATAAAAATGTCACAGTCGGCCCGTAACAAGGCCCATCAGTGGCCTTCTAAACCACACTTTATCTGTGCCGACGCGGCCCAATTGCCCATTGCCGATGACAGTATAGATTTATTAGTATCTAATCTGATGCTGCAATGGTGTAATGACATTCAGGCTGTTTTTGGCGAATTTGCACGAGTGTTAAAGCCAGAAGGCGCGTTATTTTTTTCCACCTTTGGGCCGGATACGTTAAAAGAATTACGCCACAGTTGGGCAAGCGTTGATAATGCCAGCCATCTGAATCGTTTTATTGATATGCACGAGTTGGGCGATGCTTTATTACATGCTGGCTTGAACAATCCGGTGATGGATATTGATTGGTTTCAGTTTACCTATAGCGATGCTAAACAGTTAATGAAAGAGTTGAAGTCTATTGGGGCACACAATCTGACGGCCGGTAGGCCTCGCGGCTTAATGGGCAAAAACAAATTTAAGGCGATGTTAACTGCTTATGAACAATACCGTTCAAAAGAAGGATTGCTGCCGGCAACTTATGAAGTCGTGTATGGGCATGCCTTAGGCAAGCAACAAATCGAACCACTCGCGCCGTCTTCTGGCACAGTGGCAATACCCATTTCTAAAATTGGGCGGCCGCGAAAGTGAATAGCTACAGGTGAAACCTGTCAACCCTGAAGGGGTTGAATATGAATAGCTTAAGGAAAACCTGGGGAGAGGTGGGAAAAAAACGAACAACCCTGAAGGGGTTGAGGCCTAATTAATGATTAATGATTAATGATTAATTGTTACATAACATTCAACCCCTTTGGGGTTGGGGCCTCTCCCCGGCCTTTCCCCAGGTTTTCCTTAAGCTATTCATATTCAACCCCTTTGGGGTTGGGGCCTCTCCCCGGCCTTTCCCCAGGTTTTCCTTAAGCTATTCATATTCAACCCCTTTGGGGTTGAGGCCTCTCCCCGGCCTTTCCCCAGGTTGCACCTCAATGCCATTAAGTTAAGGAACTCTTTGATTTTGCTCTATTTTTATTAAAAAACGCCCGGTCGTGCCATATTTTTCTCCCACCGGGTCGTAAGTCATTGTTTTTATTGAAAGTAAAAAATCGGGTACCCCACCCTAACACACAAAAAAAATGATTAAAAATCAATAGGTTATATCTTAACTTAATGGCATTGAGGTTGCACCTGGGGCTATTCACACCTTCAGGGTAAAGTGAGCGGGAAATAGAAATGCACCCACCCGATAGTTGAAAGCCGTCTATTTTAAATTTATTTCAAGGCTTAAACAGCTAGTTTTATAACTTCTCGAATAACGCGACTAATCGCTGTTTTGTTGTTATCGGCAAGCGCATGACTGATTTGTTGTGCCATCGTTTCTTGTTGTTTTAGAACCTCTGGGATTGTGTCTAGTATAACCTCTGGGATTGTATCTAGTACCTTTAATCCTTTTGCGGTTAATACGACGCCATTAAAAGCACTAAAATCTAGTTGTTGGTAGCGAATTAGGCCTTCTCGTTGCAAAAAACGAATGGTTGCGAAATAGTTGTCCGCCATTTCTTCGTCAAGTGGTTCCACTAACTCATCGACAAGCACATCCGTTTCTCTAGGAAATTCTTGGTAAAGCAATTCAAAGACTAATGCAGCACATTGGTTAAAGTCGTCTCGATTATTTTTCATTGTTCTCAAGATTTAAAAATATCCCTATCCCTAACAAAATCATTACCACCAATTCGTTTACGTCGGTTACGTCGTTTACGTCGTTTACGTCACAATTCGGCGACTGGCAGTAAAATTCAATAGCAAAGGGTTAGTGTTAAAGTATCAAGCTGATAAATGGCATAATAGTAATGCGAATTAAGGGTTGAATTGAATCATAAAAAATCAATGACTCCTAAAAACGTCTTGATTGAAAGTTATTTTATATTTTTCATTTTTCATTCTTAATTTGCATTAATGCCAGAACCCGATTTTTGAGGAGTTTTATCAATGGCTCGTTTTTCAAAGGAACACTTACCACATTTGCTATGCGTACTGGATTTTCAGAGTCAGATTAAAAAGGTGAATTTTGCTTGGCAAGTTAAGTTAGGCCTCATGGCGGATCATTTATTAGTCACGACTTTTACAAACTGGGTGCATCCAGATGATACCGCGCATACCCAAGAGGCGCTTTCACAGCTTTATACCGGAAAAAGTGATCGGGTGGTGTTTGAAACTCGCTGGCGTGACATAAATCGAAAATATCGTTGGTTACTTTGGGCGGCGACAGTCTCGCTGACAGAGAATTTAGTTTATGCAGTGGGGCTAGAGATGCCAACACAAGAACAATCTTCTCTAGCCTCCCTTTATCAGAGGAAGCCTCTATCCCTTGTTTCTCAAAGAACCCCTCTACCCCCCCCTTTTTTCTCAAAGGGAGGCTGGGAGGGATTTAGTGAGCAACGCTATCAAACAATCATTAATGGATTACATGAAGGGATTATTGTCTATTCTGCTGACGGGAAAATCCGCCTGTGCAATCCGAGTGCTGAAAAAATGCTTGGGCTAGTGGCTGAGCAGTTGTTAGAGCAGACTGATTGGAATTTAGTGATGGTGCGTGAAGATGGCTCAGATTTTCCGAAAGATTTACATCCTGCCACTGTCACATTACGCACCGGGAAAGCGTGTATTAATCGGGTAATGGGTATTTATAAACCGGATGGCACATTTCATTGGCTAATTCTAAATTCTCAATCATTACAGTTACATAGCAATTTACCCCCGTTTGCGGTCGTTATTACTTTAACCGATATTTCTGATCGTAAGCAAGCCGAAGAGAGTTTGCGCGAAAAAGCGGCCCTGTTGTCGTCTCTTTTCGATGTCGTCAAAGTGGGAATTGCTGTTACGGATGAAGAAGGACGCTTTATGCTACTCAATCCTGCCTATTGCAAAATGTACGGGTATCGGGCTGAGGAATTATTAGGGCAACCTTTCACGATGTTATTGCCGCCCCCGCTTCGTCAGGAAGCGGCCCAATATCACGCGGATTTTTTAGCTGGAAAAACAGAACCTTATAGTCAGTGGCCGATGCAGCACCGCAATGGGCACGTTCTTAACTCTCCGGTGACAGAAAGTCAACTGATAGGTAGTGACGGTAAACGGTTTAAAGTGACTGTCGTTTTGGCATTTGACGATCCGTCAGAAACGTCGCAAGCGATTGATTTAACTAATAATGAGAAATGGCTACGGCTATTGCTCAGGCATTTGCCAACGACGGTATTGAGTTTAGATCGGAAGGGATGCTTGACGTTTACCGAAGGGCAGCACTTGGAGTTATTAGGTTTGGCTTCTGAGAAAGTGATTGGGCAGTCAATACTTGAAGTTAATAAAAAGTTAGCGCCGCTTGTTCCCGATTTACAGCGTGCTTTGGACGGAGAAAGTTTTGAAAAATTCATTGAATATGCCGGTGTCACTTTTAAAACTAAATATATGCCTCTGTTAAAAGCGAATAAATGGGTAGGCACATTGGTTATGTTTAACGACATGACTGAACTGCGGGTGTTGAAATGGCGCTTAAAAAGGACGATACAAGAGTTGGAGGTGTTAGCTTCTTATACGTCTGTCGGGTTGATATACTTGGAGCAGCAAAAAATATTGCATGTGAATCAACAAGGTGCCGCTTTGTTAGGTTATACGCCGGCCGAATTATTAAAAATTTCTGCGGATCATTTATGTAGGACAGCAAATGATTATATTGAGTTTCAACAACAGGCTGGACTTCAGTTAGCTATCGCTAATACTTTTAATACTCAGCAATGGCTACGCCGAAAAAATGGGACACATATTTATTGTAAATTGACGGTTAAAACACTGAAGTCAAACAGAATGTTATGGCTACTAGAAAAGGTAACGGAGTCGGAGCGAGCTCAAACTCGTTTAAATTTACAGACGGCGCTGTGGGCAACGGCGAGTGAGGCGATTTTAATTACTGATACCTATTTACACATACTTGAAGCGAATCCTGCCAGTGCCGAGTTCATGGATTATACGATAGAAGAATTAGTTAGCAAATCACTTGAGGATTTCAACAGCGGGCAACAGGATGGACAATTTTATGAGCAGATGATGGAGACGCTGCGGCAGCAGGGGCAATGGCAAGGTAATATTTGGCAACGTCATAAAAATAATGCGGTGTATGTGTGCGAGTTGAAATTACAGGCTTATAATACTGATGAAGGTGATGAAGGTGTAGCGAGTCGCTATGTAGCGATATTAGGTAATAAACAAACCCATGAATCAGCTTTTTTGGATCCATTAACTCATTTACCCAGTCGCCAGTTATTTCGTCATTATTTGTTTAAAACGCTTGCCGAGGCTCAACGTCATAAGAAATTTTTTGCGGTGTTGTTGATTGGTATAGATGATATGCCGGGTATTAATGCGAAGTATGGTTGTGCCGTTGGCGATCAATTGTTGTGTACCATTGGACAAACTTTAAAAGCTTCGGTGCGCGATAGCGATACTTGTGCGCGTTATGGTGGAGATAAGTTTAGCGTGAATTTAAACGAAATTGCTAAGCCCCAAGATGCTGGCTTCGTGGCTCAGATGCTTTTGTTTAAGTTGACACAACCGGTTGTATTGGAAGAAAAAGAGGTGCAAGGTTTGGTGAGTATAGGTATGGTGGTGTATCCAGAAGATGGCAAAGAGGTTGATATTTTACTTGAATTAGCCCAAGAAGCAATGCTGCGTGCTAAGCAACAAGGGGGTGGGCAATGTTGCTTTTATAATCCTGTGTTACAGCAACAGTATTTGATGGGTAATCGGTAGTGGGGAATGGGGAATGGGTAAGGAACCTGAGCAATAACTACAAGGATTCGCAACTACAGGGATTCGTTATAATAACGGATTGTATCGTGGCGGTGTTTGGGTTTGTCGTTAAAAGCAACTACAGGGATTAGCTACGCTGAACTCCGTTTCGTTATAATAACGGATTGTATCGTGGCGGTGTTTGGGTTTGTCGTTAAAAGCAACTACAGGGATTAGCTACGCTGAACTCCGTTTCGTTATAATAACGGATTGTATCGTGGCGGTGTTTGGGTTTGTCGTTAAAAGCAACTACAGGGATTAGCTACGCTGAACTCCGTTTCGTTATAATAACGGATTGTATCGTGGCGATGTTTGGGTTTGTCGTTAAAAGCAACTACAGGGATTAGCTACGCTGAACTCCGTTTCGTTATAATAACGGATTAGAGTGTGGCAATGTTTGGGTTTTATAGTTTTAAAACCTCCCCACTAATCAATCCAATCATTACTTCTACTTTGTCATATTTAATGTAACTTATTGATTTAAAAAGAATGGCCCCAATAGGCCCTCTATATAAATCAATTACTTAGGTGTAATGTGACAAAGTAGAATTACGCAAGCAATCCTTATCGTTGCTTTTTTTTATCCGTTATTATAACGAATCCTTGTAGTTGCTTTTTTTTAATCCGTTATTATAACGAATCCCTGTAGTTGCTTTTTTTTTTAATCCGTTATTATAACGAATCCTTGTAGTTGCTTTATTATAACGAATCCCTGTAGTTGCTTTTTTTTTTAATCCGTTATGATAAAAAATCCTTGTAGTTGCTTTATTATAACGAATCCTTGTAGTTGCGTTTTTTTATCCTTTATTATAACGAATCCTTGTAGTTGCTTTATTATAACGAATCCCTGTAGTTGCTTTTTTTTTAAATCCGTTATTATTATAACGAATCCTTGTAGTTGTTAAAAGCAGTATAAATCGTTCATAATCACTTTTAGCTTCCTTCCAATCATCATCTAGCCGTTTGATGCCACGATGCCAGTGTCTATGCACTAACTCCTGAAAGGCCGACAAGTCGATTTGAGTTGCTTTGTCGATTTGAGTTGGCTTGCCATAGCGTTTAAAGTGAGTAATAATAAAACCAATCCATAATAAAGAAAGCTCTTCTTCTTTACCAAATAAAAGATGGCCCTCAATTGATTTAGACGATTTAGAGTTTGGCGCGTCTGGAAACTGTTTGATGCTGAGTGAACGTCCAAGTGCCAATCTGGCTATTTGGTAATTAGTGGAAAGGCCTAAACGACTTTTCATTTGTTGGCTTAAGCTGTCGGCTTCCTGACTCGTGGAAAAATTCGCCGTCATAATCGTTGTTAAACTTAAATCGACTAGCATAGTTACTTTTCCTTGTTGTAGTACAACGAATTACGCGGATAAACGAATTTGTTGAGTACAGCGAATGACGCTAAGTACAGCGAATTAGGCTAAGTACAGCGAATTACGCGGATAAACGAATTTGTTGAGTACAGCGAATGACGCTAAGTACAGCGAATTAGGCTAAGTACAGCGAATTACGTGGATAAACGAATTTGTTGAGTACAGCGAAACCTGGGGTGGTGAAAATAATGTGATAGCGAGCAAACGTCAGCATGGCCCACAATTGACGAAGGTTGCGCCCTAATCCAGTCTTTTTTTGACATCCAAGATTTATCGATGACTCCTTCCCTTCCAAGATAAATCTTGGACTCCCCTAAAATTGACGAGGGTTGTTCCTCAATCCTTTAGTTGTAGAAACTTATCTAGCCGATACTTGTGGCATTGTCACGGAAAATGTGATAGCGAGCAAACGTCAGCATGGCCCACAATTGATGCGATTCTATGCACATAAGTTTTCGTGGCCGATACTTGTGGCACTCTTAGTGAAAATGTGATAGCGAACAAACGTTAGCATGGCCACAATTTTTGAGGTTTGCTCGCCAGTCCAGTGTTGAAAACTTTTTTTTGACGTCCAATATTTATCGATGACTCCCCTCAAATTGACGAGGGTTGTTCCTCAATCCAGTCCTTGTCGAAACTTATCCAGCCGACACTTGTGGCACTGTCACGGAAAATGTGATAGCGAACAAACGTTAGCATGGCCCACAATTTTTGAGGTTTGCTCGCCAGTCCAGTGTTGAAAACTTTTTTTTGACGTCCAATATTTATCGATGACTCCCCTCAAATTGACGAGGGTTGTTCCCTAATCCAGTCCTTTTTTTTGACCTCCAATATTTATCGATGAGTCCTTCCCAAATCGTTATCTGTCGAAACGCGATATTTCAAGTTTCATCTGTCGTCGATTGTCCGTGTTGATAACAGCAATTGTGTTTGCAATTGCGCGGCCAACGTTTTGACATGCGGAGCGTTTAGCATCGTGAGATGAGTGCCTGGCACCCATTTCACGATCACTTCTCCTTCCGTGTACTGACTCCAATCCAAATCTTCGCTGTGTACCGAAGGCGTGTCTCCGAATTGTTCTTCGGCACGGAATAGCACGATTGGAGCCTTGATAGGGCCTTGCGGTTGATAATGGGTCTGAGCATGGGTATTGGCCTTATAGATATCGACTATGGCTTTGAGTTGGTTGCTTTCGGCCGTCGGCGCAAAGAATAGACCTTGTTTAAGGTGTTGCATGACCAACTCATAGCTTTGCGCCAACGTGGTTTGAGATTGGACGGTTTCTTTTTTAAGGTCGAGTTTCGCTTCGGAGAGTTCTTCAAAGACTTCCACCATCGTCCAGAGCCAGTCGATTTCATCCCAAGTTGCCGTCATGTCTTCTTGGTCTGCACTGGGAGCAGACGTATCCAAAATCGTTAACAGAGCGACGGTTTCGCCTTGTTGTTCTAGTTGACGAGCCAGCTCAAAGGCCACTTGTCCACCAAAAGAGTGACCAGCCAGGAAGTAAGGGCCTTGGGGTTGTACTTTGATCAGCTCTTTTTTGTGGTGAGCGGCCAAAGCTTCAATGCTCGAAGGTGTTCTGCTTTTGCCATCGAGTCCGGGCGGTTGGAGGCCGTAGCAAGGTTGGTCTTTATCCAAGTGAACGGCTAGGCTATGAAGGTAAAGAACGTTGCCCCCAGCACCGGGGAAGCAAAAGAGTGGGGGCCGGCTACCTTGCGGTTGAATCGGTATCAGGGTAGGCCAGGTGGTTGGCGCTTCGTGATGACGGATCAGTTGTGCTAATTCGACAATGGTTGCACCTTGAAATAGGGTCGCGATGGGGAGTTGCTTATCAAAAGCGTGATGAATTTGGCTCATCAGTCTCACCGCGAGCAAGGAATGTCCACCCAGTTCAAAGAAGTTCTCAAGAATGCCGATTGGACGTCTTTCTAATACTTGTTCCCAGATTTGCGCCAGTTGGAGTTCAACCGTGTCACGCGGGGCTAGGTAATGTTTGCCTTTTGTCCAAGCCTCCGGGGCCGGCAACGCGTTTCGGTCAATTTTTCCATTGGGCGTTAAGGGTAGTTTGTCTAACACCGTGAAGCTGGCTGGCAACATATATTCGGGCAAACGCGCTTTGAGCCAAGTCCGCAACACGCTCACTGTGTCGTCTCTTGGTGTGGCTAACGTGACATAAGCGGCTAAACGAGGATTGCCTTCGTCCTTGATAAGGACTACCACAGCCTCGGTAACGGCTTCGTGCTGACTCAATGTGGCTTCGATTTCACCCAGTTCGATGCGGAAGCCTCGCAGTTTGATTTGATAATCAAGGCGGCCTAAGTATTCTAAGTTGCCATCGGAGCGCCAACGCGCTAAATCGCCGGTTTTATAGATTCGTGTCGGTTCCCCAAAAATCTCAACCTCAATGAACTTCTCAAGTGTTAACTCGGGGCGGCCCTTGTAGCCTCTCGCTAATCCTCGCCCGGCAATGCACAGTTCGCCCTGTATGCCAATAGGGGTTGGGTTGTGATGGGCATCTAAGATGTAGATTTGGGTATTGCTAATGGGACGACCAATCAGCCCGGGTTGTTCTTGCTGTTGGGTGATATTGTGTGTGGTGGACCAAATGGTTGTTTCGGTCGGCCCGTAAACGTTCCAGAGTTGTTGGCTATTTAGAAGGAGTGTTTGCCCAAGTTGAGTTGGTAAGGCTTCTCCACCACAGAGAATCGTCAGTGGTGTGAGTTGATGCCAACCGCTTTGGAGCAGCAATTTCCAAGTGGCCGGTGTCGCTTGCATCAGGGTGATTTGAGTTTCAACCAGTTTTTGAACCAAAGTTTCACCATTGTTGGCCGTCTCTCGACTTATAATAATTGTTTGACTACCGGCTAGAAGCGGCAAATACAATTCGAGTGCGGCAATGTCAAATGATAAGGTGGTCAGTGCTAAGAGTTGGTCGTTTGAGGTTAATCGCACTCGATGCTGCATGTCATTAAGGAGGTTTGCCAAGGCACGGTGTTCAATCATCACTCCTTTCGGCTTTCCCGTTGAACCTGAGGTATAAATGACATAAGCGAGATTCTCTGGAGAACGACGTCTGACCGGATTAGAACTGGAATAAGCCGCTATAGTGGCCCAGTCGTGGTCCAAACTAACGAGTTTTGCGGCTGAGAGTGGCAATCGTTCAATGAGATGAGTTTGAGTTAACAACACCGGTACTTGGCTATCTTCCAGCATGAATTGTAGCCGTGGTACGGGATAATCCGGATCAAGTGGCACGTAGGCACCGCCGGCTTTCATGATACCTAGCAAGCCAATCACCATCTTGATAGAACGCTCAACGCAAATTCCGACCAAGGTTTCGGGTTGAACGCCTTGTTCAATTAGATAATGTGCTAACTGATTGGCTTTTAAATTCAGTGCCTGATAAGTGAGCGACTGGCCCTCAAACACCACGGCGAGATTATACGGTGTTTTGTCGACTTGTTCTTGGAATAAGTCAACGATTGTTTTATCAAGCGGATAATCGGTTTGCGTTTGGTTCCAAGCGAGTAATTGTTGTTGTTCTGCTTCTGTCAATAAGGGTAACTGACCGACTGGTTGGGCCGGTTGGTTGATGAGGCCTTCTAATAAGACTTCAAAATGTTCCGTCATCCGTTTGATTGTGTCAAAGTGGAACAAGTCGGTACGATATTCCCAATCACAAACCAACACGTCCTCCAGTTCAGCAATAGAGAGCGTTAAATCAAACTGGGCAATGGTACTCTTGGTGTCTTCAAAAGAGATTTTTAAGCCACTGAGTTCAAGTTGTTCTTGAGGCACATTTTGTAACACCAACATCACTTGGAACAGGGGCGAGTGACTGAGACTTCGGGCCGGGTTCAGTTGTTCAACTACGTATTCAAATGGGATATCTTGATGGGCATACGCTTGTAGGGCAGTTTGTCGAACTTCTTTAAGCAATTCCGTTCCCGGCAGTTTGGAGTTGACAGGCGTGCGTAACACCAGTGTGTTGACAAAAAAGCCAATTAAATCTTCGGTATGTCGATGTGTCCGGTTAGCAATCGGAGTGCCGACTAAAATATCGGGTTGTCCAGTGTAACGAGACAACAGAATCTGAAAAGCAGCTAACAACGCCATGTATAACGTGACACCGTTTTGTTGACTGAACGAGTTCAAACGCTGTGTGAGTTCAGATGTCAAGCAGGTTTGTAACTGGGCACCTTGATAAGTCATGACGGCCGGGCGCGGATAATCGGTGGGTAATTCCAATAAGGCTGGGGCCCCGGCCAGTTGTTCTTTCCAGTAGGTGAGTTGACGCTCTAACAGCTCACCTTGTAACCAGTTCCGTTGCCAAACCGCATAGTCTGGGTATTGAATAGAACGGGCTGGTAACGGGAGCGTAAGGTTTTGAATAGAGGCTTCGTACCATTCTGACCATTGACGAACCAGAACACTGATTGACCAACCATCACTGATGATATGGTGCATGTTGAATAATAATAAGTGTTCGTGGGCTTTAAGTTTGAGTAACAACACCCGCATCAGTGGCCCAGTGCTTAAGTCAAATGGGGCCATTGCCGAAGCCGCAATGAGGTGGTTGGCAACGTGTTGTTGTTGGGGCAAAGGTAACGTACTTAAATCGATGAGGCGCAGCGGATTATAAACCGCTAACACCTGCACGGTGGCTTGTCCATCGACTTCGGGGAAACACAGACGTAAGTTCAGATGATGTTCAATCAGATTGACAAAGGTTTGTTGCAAGGCTTGGACCGATAATTCGCCGGACAGACGTAACGCGGTTGGCATATTGTAGGTAGCACTCGGGCCTTCGAGTTGTGCCAAGAACCAGAGTCTAAGTTGGGCAAAAGACAGTACCAATGGTTCGCCTTCGGCTAATGGTGTCAGAGGCGGTAACCGGGTGCCGCGTTGTTGGTGCGCCAACCAGTCGGCTTGTTCTTGAAGACGTGCGTGTTCAAAGACGGTTTTGAGCGGCATTTCAACGGCAAAACGCTCACGTATCCGTGAAACCAGTTGGGTAGCCAGCAGCGAGTGCCCACCAGCTTCAAAAAAGTCGGTGTTGGTGTTGGTGATGTCATAACCTAGGACTTCTGACCAAATTTGACTGAGTAAATGCTCTACCTCTGATTGGGGTTCTTTGAGCGCGTTGGGTTGGGCCAAATCGGGTGCCGGCAACGCGTTTCGGTCAATTTTGCCGTTCGGCGTTAAGGGCAGTTTCTCCAACACCGTGAAACTGGCCGGCAACATATATTCGGGCAAACGCGCTTTAAGCCAAGTTCGCAACACGCTCGCTGTGTCGTCTCTCGGTGTGGCTAACGTGAGGTATGCAGCTAGACGAGGATTGTCATTGTCCTTGAGAAGCACGACCACGGCCTCACGAACGGCTTCGTGCTGAGTCAACGTGGCTTCTATTTCGCCTAGCTCGAGGCGAAAACCGCGCAGTTTGACTTGATGGTCTCGGCGGCCTAAGTATTCAATATTGCCTTCGGGTAAATAGCGAACTAAGTCACCCGTTTTATAAAGACGTGAATCTTTGTTGAACGGATTGGGTATGAACTTAGATTGAGTCATCTCAACATCATTCAAATAACCATCGCCGACGCTTTCTCCCCCAATATAGAGTTCGCCAACCACGCCGACGGGCAAAAGGGCCCGATAGTCGTCTAAAATCAAGAGATGGACATTAGAGATAGGCCGACCGATTGGTATTGTTTGATCTAAGGTTGGTTGCTCTAACAAATACGCCACGCAGACGTCGGTACATTCGGTCGGGCCATAGCTATTAACCAGTTGTGCTTGACAAGATTCGGCCTGTAACCATGACCAGAGTCTTGGTAATGAAATAGGTTCCCCTCCCAAAACGGCATAGCGCAATGAGGCTAATTTGAGGAAGGTGTTGTCGTCATTCGGTTCGGTGAGCGGATAAAAGGCACTGGGGGTACAATTAATCCAAGTGATGGTTTTATCAGCAATCAGTTGGGTTATGGACTCTGGATCATAGTATGCGGAAGGCAACAGATGCAGTTGGCCACCCAAAATAAGTGGGGCAAAAAAGTTTTTCTGGGTCAGATCAAAACTGAAAGGGGAGATAATGAGGGTACTATCCTCAGCCGTTAGTTTTAAGTCTGTCACAAACCAATTGATTAGATTTGTAAAGCCTTTATGAAAAACACCGGCGCCTTTAGGTTTTCCGGTTGAGCCCGACGTATAAATAACATAAATCAGATTCGTCGGCCCAGTTTGTCTCTCCGGATTATAGCTCGAATAAGTTGCTATCGTGGCCCACTCGCCGTCCAAATCAACGAGTTTCGCTGCCCCGAGTGGCAAGCGGTCAATGAGATGATTTTGGGTTAAGAGTACCGGGACTTGGCTATCTTCCAGCAGGAATTGTAGGCGTGGTGCCGGATATTCTGGTGAAAGTGGCACGTAGGCACCACCGGCTTTCAGAATACCTAACAAGCCAATCACCATTTCTAAGGAACGTTCCACGCAAATTCCGACCAAGGTTTCGGTTTGAATGCCTTGTTCAATCAGATAATGTGCTAACTGATTGGCTTTAGTATTCAGTTCCTGATAAGTGAGCGACTGGCCCTCAAACACGACGGCTCTATTTACCGGTGTTTTTTCGACTTGTTCTTGGAATAAGTCAACTATTGTTTTTGAAAGCGGATAATCCGTTTGGGTTTTGTTCCAAGCGATTAATTGTTGTTGTTCGACCTCAGTCAATAGAGGTAACTGACCGACGGTTTGAGTCGGTTGGTTGATGAGGCCTTCTAATAGCACTTCAAAATGTTCCGTCATCCGGTTGAGCGTTGCTGGGCGGAATAAGTCGGTACGATATTCCCAATCACAAACCAACACTTGTTCGTGTTCAGCAATAGAGAGCGTTAAATCAAACTTGGCAATGGTACTGTCGAAGTCTTTATTCGAGACTTTTAAGCCACTGAGTTCAAGTTGCTGTTGAGGCACATTTTGTAACACCAACATCACTTGGAACAGGGGCGAGTGACTGAGGCTTCGGGCCGGGTTCAGTTGTTCAACTAAGTATTCAAACGGAATATCTTGATGGGCATACGCTTGTAGGGCGGTTTGTCGAACTTGTTTAAGCAATTGACTGACTGGCACGGCCCAGTTTAGCTGCGTGCGTAACACGAGCGTGTTGACAAAAAAGCCAATTATGTCTTCCGTTTGTCGATGTGTCCGGTTAGCAATCGGACTGCCGACTAAAATGTCTGACTGTCCACTGTAACGGGACAATAGAATCTGAAATGCGGCCAGCAGTGTCATATATAAGGTGACACCGTTCAATTGGCTGAACGACTTCAAACGTTGTGTGAGCTCGGCCGGTAAGCGGGTTTGTAAGTGGGCGCCTTGATAACTCATGACGGCCGGTCGCGGATAATCGGTGGGTAATTCCAATAAGGCTGGGGCCCCGGCCAGTTGTTCTTTCCAGTAGCTGAGTTGACGCTCTAACAGCTCACCTTCTAACCAGTTCCGTTGCCAAGCGGCATAGTCTGGGTATTGAATCGAACGGGCCGGTAACGGGAGCGCACTGTTTTGGAGAGAGGCTTCGTACCGTTCGGCCCATTGACGAACCAGAACACTGATTGACCAACCATCACTGATGATATGGTGCATATTGACTAATAATAAGTGTTCTTGGGGAGAGAGTTTGAGTAACAACACCCGCATCAGTGGCCCGGTGGTTAAGTCAAACGGGGCCGTGGCATCAGCTTCAATAAGATGGTTGGCAACGCGTTGTTGTTGGTCAAAAAGTAACGCACTTAAATCGATGAGGCGCAGTGGATTATAAACCGCTAACACCAGCACGGTGGCTTGTCCATCGACTTCTGGGAAACACAGGCGTAAGTTTAGATGATGTTCAATCAGAGAGAGGAATATTTCTTGCAAGGCTTGGACCGACAATTCGCCTTGAAGACGTAACGCGGTTGGCATATTGTAGGTCGCACTCGGCCCTTCGAGTTGCGCCAAGAACCAGAGCCTAAGCTGGGCAAAAGATAGTCTCAACGGTTCGCCTTCGGCTAATGGTGTTAGAGGCGGTAACCGGGTGCCGCGTTGTTGGTGCGCCAACCAGTCGGCTTGTTCTTGAAGACGTGCGTGTTCAAAGACGGTTTTGAGCGGCATTTCAACGGCAAAACGCTCACGTATCCGTGAAACCAGTTGGGTGGCTAGCAGCGAGTGCCCGCCGGCTTCAAAAAAGTCGGTGTTGGTGTTGGTGATGTCATAACCTAGGACTTCTGACCAAATTTGACTGAGTAAATGCTCTACCTCTGATTGGGGTTCTTTGAGCACCTCAGGAGGCGGGGCCAAATCGGGGGCCGGCAACGCGTTTCGGTCAATTTTGCCGTTTGGCGTTAACGGCAACTGTTCTAGAACCATGATGTGGGCAGGGATCAGATAGTCTGGCAATCGTGCTTTGAGCCAAGTTCGCAACACGCTCGCTGTGTCGTCTGTCGGTGTGGTTAAGGTGACATAAGCGGCTAAACGAGGATTGCCGTCGTCCTTAATAAGCACCACCACGGCCTCACGAACGGTTTCGTGCTGAGTCAACGTGGTTTCGATTTCGCCCAGCTCGATGCGGAAGCCTCGCAATTTTACTTGATGATCAAGGCGGCCTAAGTATTCTAGGTTGCCATCTTTCCGCCAGCGTGCTAAATCGCCGGTTTTGTAGAGACGTTTTGGTTCCCCAAAGAGATTGACTTCAATGAACTTTGATAGCGTTAACTCGGGGCGATTCAGGTAGCCTCTGGCTAATCCTTTACCAGCCAGACAGAGTTCGCCCGGTATGCCGATTGGGGTTGGGTTATGATGGGCATCTAACAGGTAGATTTGGGTGTTCGCTATCGGTTTGCCTATGCACTGAGCGTTTAAAAACGAACTGTTCAACTCAGAGACGCTAGACCAAACCGTGCCTTCTGTCGGACCGTATTCATTAAAGAGTTTGGTCTTGGGTAATTTCAGATGGTGTTGGACAAGTATATCTTGTGAGCCACTTTCTCCTGCGATAATGGCGGTTTTCAAGCCGGTTAGTTTGTCGGTATCCGGCTGTGATAACAAAGCCGAATATAAGGTAGGTACACATAGCAGGTGACTGATACGATGTTTCCATATCTGTGTGGTTAAGCTTTTCAAATCCCGGGCGTTTTCGGGCAAAACCAGCATGGAACCTTGAGTTAAAGACCAAAAGAGGCCGGCGACAGCGCTATCAAAACCCACCGGTGACAGTAATAAAAAGGCTTTTAATTCGGTGTTTTGATAGTAAGTTTGTCGTGTCCAAGTCGAGTGACATAAGTTTTTATGCTCAATCATCACTCCCTTTGGTTTCCCTGTCGAACCCGAGGTATAAATCACATAAGCCAGATTCGAGGGCCCAGTTTGTGGAAGCGGATTAGAACCAGAATAAGCCGATATCGTGGCTCTGTCGCGGTCCAAACCAACGAGTTTCGCTTGAGAGGCTGGCAACTGCTCAATGAGATGAGTTTGAGTTAACAGTATCGGGATATGGCTATCTTCCAGCATGAATTGTAGGCGTGGTGCCGGATATTCAGGATCAAGTGGCACGTAGGCACCGCCGGCTTTCAGGATTCCCAACAAGCCAATCACCATCTCGATAGAACGCTCCACGCAAATTCCGACCAAGGTTTCGGCTTGAACGCCTTGTTCAATCAGATAATGTGCTAGCTGATTGGCTTTAAAATTCAGTTCTTGATAAGTGAGCGACTGGCCCTCAAACACGACAGCGAGATTAGACGGTGTTTTATCTACTTGTTCTTGGAATAAGTCAACGATTGTTTTTTCAACAGGATAATCCGTTTGGGTTTGATTCCAAGCGATTAGTTGTTGTTGTTCGGCTTCTGTCAATAGAGGTAACTGGCCGACGGTTTGAGTCGGTTGGTTGATGAAGCCTTCTAATAACACTTCAAAATGTTCCGTCATCCGTTTGACGAAAGCGGGGAGGAACAAGTCGGTACGATATTCCCAATCACAAATCAACACGTCCTCGTGCTCAGCAATAGACACTGTTAAATCAAACTTGGCAATGGTACTGTCGGTGTCTTCAACTGAGACTTTTAAGCCGGTGAGTTCAAGCTGTTCTTGAGGCACATTTTGTAACACCAACATCACTTGGAACAGGGGAGAGTGACTGAGGCTTCGGGTTGGGTTCAGTTGTTCAACTAAGTATTCAAATGGAATATCTTGATGGGCATACGCTTGTAGTGCCGTTTGTCGGACTTGTTGAAGCAATTCTGTTCCTGGCACGGCCCCTAAAACTTGGGTGCGTAACACCAGCGTGTTGACAAAAAAGCCAATTAAGTCTTCCGTCTGTCGATGTATCCGGTTAGCAATCGGACTACCGACTAAAATGTCGGTTTGCCCACTGTAACGAGACAACAAAATCTGAAAGGCCGTCAGCAATGTCATATATAAAGTGACACCGTTCAGTTGGCTGAACGACTTCAAACGGTGGGTGAGTTCGGCCGGTAAGCGGCTTTGTAAGTGGGCGCCTTGATAACTCATGACCGCCGGCCGAGGGTAATCCGTCGGTAATTCCAATAAGGCCGGGGCCCCGGCCAGTTGTGCTTTCCAGTAAGTGAGTTGACGCTCTAACAATTCTCCATCTAACCAGTTTCGTTGCCAAGCGGCATAGTCGGTGTATTGAATCGAACGGGCCGGTAACTGGGGCGCACGGTTTTGGAGGTAGGCTTCGTACCGTTCTGACCATTGACGAACCAGAACACTGATTGACCAACCATCACTGATGATATGGTGCATATTAAATAATAATAAGTGTTCTTGGGTTTTAAGCTTGAGTAATTGTACCCGCATCAATGGCCCGGTGCTTAAGTCAAACGGGGCAGTTGCGTCTGCTGCAATTAGAAGGTTCGCAACGCGTTGTTGCTCAACCGGTAACGCACTTAAATCGATGAGGCGCAGTGGATTATAAACCGCTAACACCTGTACGGTGGCTTGTCCATCGACTTCGGGAAAACACAGACGTAAGTTCAGATGATGTTCAATTAGGTTCTGGAAGGTTTGTTGCAACGCGCTTTGAGACAATTCGCCTTGAAGACGTAACGCGGCCGACATATTGTAGGTGGCACTTGGCCCTTCGAGTTGCGCCAAGAACCAGAGTCGTTGTTGGGCGAAAGACAGTACCAATGGTTCGCCTTCGGCTAACGGTGTCAAAGGCGGTAATGGGGTGCCACGTTGTTGGTGCGTCAACCAGTCGGCCTGTTCTTGAAGACGTGCGTGTTCAAAGACTTTTTTGAGCGGCATCTCAATCGCAAAACGCTCACGTATCCGTGAAACCAGTTGGGTGGCCAGCAGCGAGTGCCCACCGGCTTCAAAAAAGTCGGTGTTGGTGTTGGTGATGTCATAACCCAGTACTTCAGACCAAATTTGACTGAGTAAACGCTCGAAGTCGGATTGGGGTTCAACGGGAACAACGGATTGGGCTTGGGCCAAATCGGGGGCCGGCAATGCTTTTCGATCAATTTTGCCATTGGGCGTTAAGGGCAGTTTGTCTAATACCGTGAAACTGGCCGGCAACATATATTCGGGCAAACGCGCTTTGAGCCAAGTCCGCAACACGCTGGCTGTGTCGTCTGTCGGTGTGGCTAAGGTGAGATAAGCGGCTAAACGAGGATTGCTCTCGTCCTTGAGAAGCACGACCACGGCCTCACTAACGGCGTCGTGCTGAGCCAACGTGGCTTCGATTTCGCCCAGCTCGATGCGAAAACCGCGCAGTTTAACTTGATGGTCTAGACGGCCTAAGTATTCTAAGTTGCCATCAGAGCGCCACCGTGCTAAATCGCCTGTTTTGTAGACACGTTTTGGTTCCCCAAAGAGATTGATTTCAATGAACTTTTCGTGACTTAACTCGGGGCGATTCAGGTAACCTCTCGCTAATCCTTTCCCGGCAAGACATAGTTCGCCGGGAATGCCAATAGGAGTTGGGGTGTGATGGGCATCTAACAGGTAGATTTGGGTGTTAGCAATGGGTTGACCGATAGGCGGTAATTCGGCCCAATCCGCTGGAAACGCATGCAATAAATAACTCGTGACGACATGGGTTTCTGTTGGCCCATAGTGATTGTGCAAACGGCATTGGTCATGTTGAGCAAAGAAGTGAGTTAACGCGGCCGTTTTCTTGAGTTGTTCACCGGCGGTTATAATATCTTTTAAGAATAACTTCTCTGAGTGAGCCGCTGCTTCTTTGGCTAAATGTTCTAATGCCACAAAGGGTAAATAGAGTCTTTCAACTTGATGAAGATACAAATAATTAAATAAAGCGGTGACATCACGACGTGTTTCTTCAGCTATTAACACCAGCTGTCCTGAGACACAGAAGGTGCTGAAGAGTTCTTGGAAGGACACATCAAAGTTGAGTGAGGTGAATTGTAAGGTTTTAGCTGGCGAGTGTAATTGAGCCGATTCCTGATGCCAACTGATCAAGTTATAAAGTGCCTCATGCGGCATGGCAACGCCTTTGGGCCTCCCGGTTGAGCCGGAAGTAAATAGGACATAAGCCAAGTTTTCAGGCCAGCTTGGTTTGAGCGGATTGGAAGCCGAATAAGTTGCTATCTTGGCCCAGTCGCGATCCAAACCAACGAGTTTGGCTTGAGAGGCTGGCAATCTGTCGATGAGATGAGTTTGAGTTAATAGTACCGGGGCTTGGCTATCTTCCAGCATAAATTGTAGACGTGGTGCAGGATATTCTGGATCAAGTGGTACGTAGGCACCACCGGCTTTCAGGATGCCTAACAAGCCAATCACCATCTCTAAAGAACGCTCCACGCAAATTCCGACCAAAGTTTCGGCTTGAACACCTTGTTCAATCAGATAATGTGCTAATTGATTGGCTTTAGTATTAAGGGCCTGATAAGTGAGCGACTGGCCCTCAAACACGACGGCAAGATTGGCTGGTGTTTTTTCGACTTGTTCTTGGAATAAGTCAACGATTGTTTTTGAATGCGGATAATCGGTTTGTGTTTGGTTCCAGGCGATTAATTGTTGTTGTTCGGCTTTGGTTATCAGGGGTAACTGACTGATGGTTTGAGTCGGTTGGTTGATGAGGCCTTCTAATAGCACTTCAAAATGTTCCGTCATCCGTTTGAGCGTGTCAAAGCGGAACAAGTCGGTACGATATTCCCAATCACAAATCAACACTTCCTCGTGTTCAGCAATAGAGAGTGTTAAATCAAACTTGGCAATGGTACTTTCGGTGTCTTCAACAGACACTTTTAAGCCAGGGAGCTCAAGTTGCTCTTGAGGTACATTTTGTAACACCAACATCACTTGGAACAGGGGCGAGTGACTGATGCTTCGGCTGGGGTTCAGTTGTTCTACTAAGTATTCAAACGGAATATCTTGATGGGCATACGCTTGTAGTGCCGTTTGTCGGACTTGTTGAAGCAATTCTGTTCCTGGCACGGCCCCTAAAACATGGGTGCGTAACACCAGCGTGTTGACAAAAAAGCCAATTAAGTCTTCTATCGAGCGATGCGTTCGGTTAGCAATCGGACTGCCGACTAAAATGTCGGTTTGCCCACTGTAACGAGACAACAGAATCTGAAAGGCCGTCAACAATGTCATGTATAACGTGACACCATTCTGTTGACTGAACGAGTTCAAACGGTGTGTGAGTTTAGCTGGTAAGCGGGTTTGTAAGTGGGTGCCTTGATAAGTCATGGCCGCCGGGCGCGGATAATCCGTCGGTAATTCCAATAAGGCTGGGGCCCCGGCCAGTTGTTTTTTCCAGTAGCTGAGTTGACGCTCTAACAGCTCACCTTCTAACCAGTTTCGTTGCCAAGCCGCATAGTCTGGGTATTGAATCGAATCGGCCGGTAGCAGGGGCGCACGGTTTTGGAGGTATGCTTCGTACTGTTCGGCCCATTGACGAACCAGAACACTGATTGACCAACCATCACTGATGATATGGTGCATATTGACTAATAATAAGTGTTCTTGGGGAGAGAGTTTGAGTAACAACACCCGCATCAGTGGCCCGGTGGTTAAGTCAAACGGGGCTTTTGCTTCAAGAGCAATGAGGTGGTTGGCAACGCGTTGTTGCTCAACCGGTAATGCACTTAAATCGATGAGGCGCAGTGGATTATAAACGGCTAACACCTGCACGGTGGCTTGTCCATCGACTTCTGGGAAACACAGACGTAAGTTCAGATGATGTTCAATCAGAGCGATAAAGGTTTGTTGCAACGCGTCTTGAGATAATTCGCCATGAAGACGTAACGCGGCCGGCATGTTGTAGGTCGCACTCGGTCCTTCAAGTTGCGCCAAGAACCAGAGTCTAAGCTGGGCAAAAGACAGTACCAATGGTTCGCCTTTGGCTAACGGTGTCAGAGGCGGTAACCGGGTGCCGCGTTGTTGGTGCGCCAACCAGTCAGCTTGTTCTTGAAGACGTGCGTGTTCAAAGACGGTTTTGAGCGGCATTTCAATGGCAAAACGCTCACGTATCCGTGAAACCAGTTGGGTGGCGAGCAGCGAGTGCCCACCGGCTTCAAAAAAGTCGGTGTTGGTGTTGCTGATGTCATAGCCCAGGACTTCTGACCAAATTTGACTAAGTAAACGCTCTATCTCTGATTGGGGTTCTTTGAGCACGTCGGGTTGAACCAACTCGGGGGCCGGCAACGCGTTTCGGTCAATTTTGCCATTCGGTGTTAATGGTAGTTGTTCCAAGCTTATGATGTGGGCAGGCATCAGATAGTCTGGCAATCGTGCTTTGAGCCAAGCCCGCAACACGCTGGCTGTGTCTGTCGGTGTGGCTAACGTGACATAAGCGGCTAAACGAGGATTGCCTTCGTCCTTGATAAGCACCACCACGGCCTCACGAACGGTTTCGTGCTGAGTCAACGTGGCTTCGATTTCGCCCAACTCGATGCGGAAGCCTCGCAGTTTGACCTGATGGTCTCGGCGGCCTAAGTATTCTAGGTTGCCATCTTCTCGCCAGCGTGCTAAATCGCCGGTTTTGTAGAGACGTTTTGGTTCCCCAAATAGCTCGACTTCAATGAACTTATCAAGCGTTAACTCGGGCTGATTCAGGTAGCCTCTGGCTAATCCGTTACCAGCCAGACAGAGTTCACCCGGTATGCCGATAGGGGTTGGGTTGTGATGGGCATCTAACAGGTAGATTTGGGTGTTCGCTATCGGTTTGCCTATGCACTGAGCGTTTAAAACAGAACTTTTCAACTCAGAGACGCTAGACCAAACCGTGCCTTCTGTCGGCCCGTATTCATTAAAGAGTTTGGTCTTAGGTAATTTCAGATGGTGTTGGACAAGTAGGTTTTGTGAGCCACTTTCTCCTGCAATTATGGCGGTTTTCAAGCCGGTTAGTTTGTCAGTCTCTGGTTGTGATAACAAAGCCGAATATAAGGTAGGTACACATAGCAGGTGACTGATACGATGTTTCCAAATTTGTGTGGTTAAGTTTTTCAAATCCAGGGCGTTTTCTGGCAAAACTAGCTTGGTACCTTGAGTTAAAGACCAAAAGAGGCCAGCGACAGCGCTATCAAAACCCACCGGTGACAGTAATAAAAAGGCCTTTAAGTTCGTGTTTTGGTAGTAAGTTTGTCGTGTCCAAGTCGAGTGACATAAGTTTTTATGTTCAATCATCACTCCCTTTGGCTTCCCAGTCGAACCCGAGGTATAAATCACATAAGCCAGATTCTCCGGACAAGGACGTGGAAGCGGATTAGAACCGGAATAAGCGGCTATCGTGGCCCAGTCGCGCTCTAAATCAACGAGTTTCGCTTGAGAAACTGGCAACCGCTCAATCAGATGACTTTGAGTTAACAGTACCGGTACTTGGCTATCTTCCAGCAGGAATTGTAGGCGTGGTGCGGGATAGTCAGGATCAAATGGCACGTAGGCACCACCGGCTTTTAGGATTCCCAGTAAGCCAATCACCATCTCGATAGAACGCTCCACGCAAATTCCAACCAACGTTTCGGCAGAAACGCGTTGTTCAATCAGATAATGTGCTAACTGATTGGCTTTGAAATTCAGTTCTTGATAAGTGAGCGACTGGCCCTCAAACACGACGGCGAGATTGGAGGGTGTGTTTTCGACTTGTTCTTGAAATAAGTCAACTATCGTTTTCTCAACAGGATAATTCGTTTGGGTTTGATTCCAAGCGATTAATTGTTGTTGTTCTGCCGAAGTCAATAGAGGTAACTGGCCGACGGTTTGAGTCGGTTGGTTGATGAGGCCTTCTAATAAGACTTCAAAATGTTCGGTCATCCGTTTGACGAAAGCCGGGCGGAACAAGTCGGTACGATACTCCCAATCACAAACCAACACGTCTTCGTGTTCCGCAAGAGAGAGCGTTAAATCAAATTTGGCAATGGTACTGCTGTCGCTGTCTTCAAACGATACTTTTAAGCCGGCCAGTTCAAGTTGCTCCCCCGGCACATTTTGTAACACCAACATCACTTGGAACAAGGGCGAGTGACTCAGGCTTCGGGCTGGGTTCAGTTGTTCAACTAAGTATTCAAACGGTATATCTTGATGGGCATACGCTTGTAGGGCCGTTTGTCGGACTTGGTCAAGTAATTGAGTTACTGGCACGGCCCCGTTTACATGCGTGCGTAACACCAGCGTGTTGACAAAAAAGCCAATTAAGTCTTCTATCGAGCGATGCGTCCGGTTAGCTATCGGACTACCAACTAAAATGTCGGATTGCCCACTGTAACGAGACAACAGAATCTGAAAGGCTGTCAGCAATGTCATATATAACGTGACACCGTTCAGTTGGCTGAACGACTTCAAACGTTGTGTGAGTTCGGCCGGTAAACGGGTTTGTAAGTGGGCACCTTGATAAGTCATGACTGCTGGCCGAGGGTAATCCGTCGGTAATTCCAATAAGGCCGGGGCCCCAGCCAGTTGTTCTTTCCAGTAGCTGAGTTGACGCTCTAATAGCTCACCTTCTAACCAGTTTCGTTGCCAAGCGGCATAGTCTGGGTATTGAATCGACCGGGCAGGTAACGGGAGCGCACGGTTTTGGAGGTAGGCTTCGTACCGTTCGGACCATTGACGAACCAGAACACTGATTGACCAACCATCAGTGATGATATGGTGCATATTGAATAATAATAAGTGTTCTTGGGTAGATAATTTGAGTAAGTGTACCCGCATCAGTGGCCCAGTGCTTAAGTCAAACGGAGCCAGAGCAAAAGCGGCAATGAGGTGGTTGGCAACGCGTTGTTGTTTCTCAACAGATAACGCACTTAAATCGATGAGGCGCAGTGGATTATAAACCGCTAACACCTGCACGGTGGCATGTCCATCGACTTCGGGAAAACACAGACGTAAGTTCAGATGATGTTCAATCAGATTGAGAAAGGTTTGCAGCAACGCGTCTTGAGACAATTCGCCTTGAAGACGTAATGCGGCCGGCATATTGTAGGTGGCACTCGGCCCTTCAAGTTGTGCCAAGAACCAGAGTCTCCGCTGGGCAAAAGACAGTACCAACGGTTCGCCTTCGGCTAATGGTGTCAGAGGCGGTAATGAGGTGCCGCGTTGTTGGTGCGCCAACCAGTCGGCTTGTTCTTGAAGACGTGCGTGTTCAAAGACGGTTTTGAGCGGCATATCAACCGAAAAACGCTCACGTATCCGTGAAACCAGTTGGGTGGCGAGCAGCGAGTGCCCACCGGCTTCAAAAAAGTCTGTTTGGGTGTTGGTGATGTCATAACCTAGAACTTCTGACCAAATTTGACTGAGTAAGCGCTCTACCTCAGATTGAGGTTCTTTGAGCACCTCGGGTTGAAGCAAATCGGGGGCCGGCAATGCGTTTCGGTCAATTTTGCCATTGGGCGTTTTGGGAAGCTGTTCTAGTACCATGAGATGAGCCGGCATCATATAGTCTGGCAACTGCGCTTTGAGCCAAGTTCGCAACACGGCCGCGTCGTCTGTCGGTGTGGCTAACGTGACATAAGCGGCTAAACGAGGATTGCCATCCTCCTTGATAAGCACTACCACGGCCTCGGTAACGGCTTCGTGCTGAGTCAACGTGGCTTCGATTTCGCCCAGTTCGATGCGAAAACCGCGCAGTTTGACTTGAGAGTCGAGACGGCCTAGGTATTCTAGGTTGCCATCTGTCCGCCAGCGTGCTAAATCGCCGGTTTTGTAGACACGTTTCGGTTCCCCAAACAGATTGACTTCAATGAACTTCTCAAATGTTAACTCGGGGCGATTCAGGTAGCCTCTGGCTAATCCTTTCCCGGCAATACAGAGTTCACCTGGGATGCCAATAGGGGTTGGGTTGTGATGGGCATCTAACAGGTAGATTTGGGTGTTAGCAATGGGTTGACCGATAGGAGGTAACTCAGGCGTTCTTGAACGGGCGCTTGGTGAAACCTCTCCTGAAGTGGTCACCACCGTATTTTCAGTTGGCCCATAGTTATTATAGAGCTTAAAATCACACTCGGAGGGCAAATAACTGTGCAACAGGTCTCCACCAGTCAACACGCGTCTCAAGCTCGTGAGAAATCCTCTTTCTGTTTTTAGAAGGTTCTCTAAAAGTGGGGTGGGTATAAAGGTGATGGTAATTTGTTGGTCGTTGAGCCAATTTAACAGTGCGCTACCAGAAGCGATAACGGTTTCCGCCGGTACCGGACAGACGCAAGCACCACAACTGAGATAAGGCCATAATTCCCAAGTAGACGCATCAAATGCGACGCTGGCTAATAGGGCCGCTTTGTCTAAGCGGTTGACCGCAAATTCTTGATGATGCCAACAAATGAGGTTAGTAAGACTACGGTGCTCAATCATCACGCCTTTTGGCTTTCCGGTCGAACCGGAAGTATAAATCACATAAGCCAGATTCTCTGCCCCATTTGGTTTTTGAGGATTAGAAGTCGAATAAGCCGCTATCGTCGTGGCCCAGTCACGATCCAAACCAACGAGTTTCGCTGCCCCGAGTGACAACCTCTCGATGAAATGACTTTGAGTTAACAGAACCGGTACTTGGCTATCTTCCAGCAGGAATTGTAGGCGTGGCACGGGATAATCTGGATCAAATGGCACGTAGGCACCACCTGCTTTCAGGATACCCAGCAAGCCAATCACCAGTTCGAGAGAACGCTCAACGCAAATTCCGACCAAGGTTTCGGCTTGAACACCTTGTTCAATCAGATAATGTGCTAACTGATTGGCTTTTGAATTCAGCTCCTGATAAGTGAGCGACTGGCCCTCAAACACGACGGCAAGATTGGACGGGTTTTGTTCTACTTGTTCTTGGAATAAGTCAACTATCGTTTTTTCAACCAGCGGATAATCCGTTTGGGTTTGGTTCCAAGCGATTAATTGTTGTTGTTCGGCCTCAGTCAATAGAGGTAACTGACCGACGGTTTGAGTCGGTTGGTTGATGAGGCCTTCTAATAAGATTTCAAAATGTTCACTCATCCGTTTGAGTGTGTCAAAGCGGAACAAGTCGGTACGATATTCCCAATCACAAACCAACACCTCCTCGTGTTCAGCCAGAGACAGTGTTAAATCAAACTTTGCAATGGTACTCTCGGTGTCTTCAAAAGAGATTTTTAAACCACTGAGTTCAAGTTGCTCTTGAGGCACATTTTGTAACACCAACATCACTTGGAACAGGGGAGAGTGACTGAGGCTTCGGGCGGGGTTCAGTTGTTCAACTAAGTATTCAAATGGAATATCTTGATGGGCATACGCTTGCAGGGCCGTTTGTCGGACTTTGAAAAGTAATTGAGTGACCGGCACTGCCCCGTTCACCTGCGTGCGTAACACCAGCGTGTTGACAAAAAAGCCAATTAAGTCTTCCGTTTGTCGATGCGTTCGGTTAGCAATCGGGCTGCCGACTGAAATGTCGGGTTGCCCACTGTAACGAGACAACAGAATCTGAAAGGCGGTCAACAATGTCATGTATAATGTGACACCGTTTTGTTGGCTGAACGACTTCAAACGCTGAGTGAGTTCGGCCGGTAAGCGGGTTTGTAAGTGGGCACCTTGATAAGTCATGACCGCCGGCCGCGGATAATCAGTGGGTAATTCCAATAAGGCCGGGGCCCCGGCCAGTTGTTCTTTCCAGTAGCTGAGTTGACGCTCTAACAATTCACCTTCTAACCAATTCCGTTGCCAAGCCGCATAGTCTGGGTATTGAATCGAACGGGCCGGTAACTGGGGCGCACGGTTTTGGAGGTATGCTTCGTAAAGTTCGGACCATTGACGAACCAGAACACTGATTGACCAACCATCACTGATGATATGGTGCATATTGAACAATAATAAATGTTCTTGGCTAGAGAGTTTGAGTAACAACACCCGCATCAGTGGCCCGGTGGTTAAGTCAAACGGGGCATTAGCCCAAGCGTCAATGAGGTGGTTGGCAAGGCCTTGTTGTTGGGCTTTCGGTAACGCACTTAAATCGATGAGGCCATAAGGATTATAAACAGCTAACACTTGGAGGGTGGCTTGTCCATTGACTTCGGGGAAACACAGACGTAAGTTCAGATGATGTTCAATCAGAGAGATGAAGCTTTGTTGCAATGCGTTGATCGAGAATTCTCCGGAAAGACGTAACGCGGCCGGCATATTGTAGGTGGCACTTGGCCCTTCGAGTTGTGCCAAGAACCAGAGTCGTTGCTGAGCAAAAGACAGTACCAATGGTTCGTCTTCGGCTAACTGTGTCAGAGGCGGTAACGAAATGCCACGTTGTTGCTGCGCCAACCATTGTGCTTGTTCTTGAAGACGTGCGTGTTCAAAGACGGTTTTGAGCGGCATCTCAACCGCAAAACGCTCACGTATCCGTGAAACAAGTTGGGTAGCTAGCAGCGAGTGCCCACCGGCTTCAAAAAAGTCGGTTTGGGTGTTGGTGATCTCATAACCCAGGACTTCAGACCAAATTTGACTGAGTAAACGCTCTACCTCTGATTGAGGTTCTTTGAGCGCATCGGGTTGAGTCAAATCGGGGGCCGGCAACGCGTTTCGGTCAATTTTGCCATTCGGCGTTAAGGGCAGTTTCTCCAACACCGTGAAACTGGCCGGCAACATATAGTCTGGCAAACGCGCTTTGAGCCAAGTCCGCAACACGGCCGCGTCGTCGAGCGGTGTTGCTAATGTCACATAAGCGACTAAACGCGGATTGCCTTCATCCTTGAGAAGCACCACCACGGCCTCACTAACTGCGTCGTGTTGAGTCAACGTGGCTTCAATTTCGCCCAGTTCGATGCGAAAACCGCGCAGTTTGACTTGATAGTCGAGACGGCCTAAGTATTCTAGGTTGCCATCTTCCCGCCAGCGTGCTAAATCGCCTGTTTTGTAAATCCGTTGACGTTTGCCAAATATTTCGATTTCAACAAATTTTTCATTGGTGAGCTCGGGGCGATTGAGGTAGCCTCTCGCTAAACCTCTTCCGGCAATACATAGTTCGCCGGGGATGCAGATAGGGGTTGGGTTGTGATGGACATCTAAAATGTAGATATGGGTGCCCAAGATTGGCTTACCAATGGGAAAATGGGAAACGGATTCGGTTAGCCTATAACTACTTGCCACTACGGTCGCTTCGGTCGGGCCGTAGGTATTAAGTAGTTGAACCTGTTGACTAAAGGTTTGTTGCCAATACTTAACATGTTGTAGAGAGGCTGCTTCACCACCGATGATGACTAAACGCACCGATGCAGGCCAATGCTCTTGGCTGTCTGGTGCGGTTATCAATTGTTGCCAGTAAGCCGTTGGTAAATCTAAAATCGTCACCGCCTTATGTTGGCAAGTCTGTAAGAAGGTCTGCTCAGTATCCAGCATCCCTTTGTCACGTAAAATTAAACGTCCACCTTGCGTCAAACCCGGGTAAATTTCTTCCGCAGCCGTATCAAAGTTGATAGACGCAAATTGTAAGACGCTATCTTCTTCAGAAATGGGGTAATTTTTGACGGCTGAGTGTATAAAGTGAGTCAAGGCCGCATGCTCAATCATCACCCCCTTCGGCTTCCCAGTAGAACCAGACGTATAAATCACGTAAGCCAGATTCTCTGGCCGGCTTTGTCTGGCCTTATTTTCAGCAGAATAAGCAGCGATGGTGGCCCACTCGCTGTCCAAACTAACGACTGTCGCCGCCCCGAGTGGCAACCGCTCAATGAGATGACTTTGAGTTAACAGTACCGGTACCTGGCTATCTTCCAGCATGAATTGTAGACGTTGCGCCGGATAATCTGGATCAAGTGGCACGTAGGCACCACCAGCTTTCAGGATTCCCAGCAAGCCAATCACCATTTCTATAGAACGCTCAACACAAATCCCGACTAAGGTTTCGGCTTGAACACCTTGTTCAATCAGATAATGTGCTAACTGATTGGCTTTGGAATTAAGAGCCTGATAAGTGAGCGACTGGCCCTCAAACACGATGGCAAGATTGGACGGTGTTTTTTCGACTTGTTCTTGGAACAAGTCAACTATCGTCTTTGAAACCTGATAATCTGTTTGTGTCTGATTCCAGGCGATTAATTGTTCTTGTTCTGCCTCAGTCAATAGGGGTAATTGATGCAGTGCCAAGTTGGGCCGAGTCACCATTCCAGAAAGCAAACGGCCCAAATGAGCCAGCATCCGTTCTATACGGGTTGAACTGAAACGCATGCTATCATAAGTCAGCTTGAAGTGTAATCGTGGCCCCGGCATCACCGCCAACGTGATGGGATAGTTAGTATATTCAATCGCTTGAACTTCTGTGATTGAGACGGATTCCGCAGGTTTTTTGTAGGTACCATCTTTGAGTCGGGCATCAATTGGATAATTTTCAAACACGAGCAAAGTCTCAAACAGGGCCACGCCACCGGGTACGTTGCTTTGACTTTGGATATCGACTAAGGCCGTGTAAGCATATTGGTCATTTTGTTGTTGGCGATGTTGGAGCGCCTGTAACCAGTCAATCAAGTCTTCACTCGTCACGACAACCCGCAATGGTAAGGTATTAATAAACAGGCCCAACATTCGGTCTATACCCCAGAGCGGAATCTGCCGCCCCGACGTGGTCACCCCAAAAACCACGTCGGTTTCACCGCTATAACGACTTAACAAACAGGCCCACGCGCCTTGTACCAGCGTGTTGACGGTTAAACGATGTTGACGGCTAAAACGTTCTAACTGTTCGGTCAGTTCGGTGTCAAGCGTCATATCCTGTTCTTGGTAGTCGGCCGGTTGCTCGGTGGCGGTTCGCCGGCCCAGCATCAGTGGGGTGGGTGCCTCAAAGCCGTGCAGTTGTTCTTGCCAATAGGATTTGGCCGCATCAGAGTCTTGTTGGCTTAACCAATGGATATAGTCTCGATAAGGACGACTGGGCGGTAAACTCGGTGTCTTGTGGTTGCAAAACGCTTGATAAGCCTCAAACAGTTCGCTGAGCAGAATCGGTAAACTCCAACCGTCCATCAGCAGGTGGTGAAAATGCCAAACCAAACGGTATTGTTGGTCGGTTTCTCGAATGAGTTGAACACGCATTAATGGGGCTTTGGTCAAATCAAAGCCTTGTTGTCGTTCTTTCGTTATTAAGTTTTGTAATTCTTGAGTGCGTTGTTCGGCCGAGAGTTCACGCCAATCGAATGCTTGCCAATGCAACGGAGCCTGTTTATAAACCAGTTGCAGCGGCTGTTCGCGTTGGTGCCAAAAAGCCGTACGGAAAATCGGATGTCGGTCGAGCAGCGCTTGCCAAGCTTGGCGGAAGGCCGTGACGTTGAGAGAGCCGAGTAAACCACAATGCAATTGTTCAAAATAAATCCCACTGTCAGGTGCATAGAGAGTATGAAAGAGCATCCCTTGCTGCATCGGGGACAGCGGATAGATATCGGCGAGGTTGTGGCCATAACGTTGAGCCATCTGCTCCAGTTGGTTTTGACTGGCAGAGGTCAACGGAAAGTCGGACGGGGTATAACCAAAATGTGTCGCACAGTGTTCAATGACAAGCTGAAGTTGTTGTTGGTAGTGGTCGGCCAACCACTGAATGGTTTCGGCTTGATATTGTTCATCACTATAAGTCCAAGTCAGGCTTAAACGGCCGTCAACGGTTTGCCCATTGATTTCAATCAGGTGTTCGCGTTCACCTTGTAAACTGACCGCTTGGCCGCTGTCGTCGGCCGCCAAATGCCAGGTTGAGTCTGACAGGCTCTGGTCAAATTGGCCGAGATAGTTGAACACAATTTGCCCTTGCGGTAAGGATTCTTGGCAAAGGTAGCGTAAGACTCCATAACCCACCCCGTCATGCGGAACTTGTCGCAGTTGTTCCTTAATGGCTTTTAGGGCCTGACCTAAATCGGTGTTCGTCGGCAGCGTTAGGGATAAGGTATGAAGCGATGTAAACCAGCCGACCGTGCGCGATAAATCCAGTTCATCAAATAAGTCGGTGCGCCCGTGACTTTCCAAGTCAATCAGGTGTTGGGTTTGCCCGTTCCATTTCCGCAGCGTCAGCATTAACGCGGTCAGTAATAGATCATTGATTTGGGTTCGGTAAGCGGCCGGAGTTTCAGTCAATAAACGTTGTGTCGTGTTTTCGCTCAAATGAATGGTGTACTGGGCCGCTGAACGATGACGGTTGCGCCCCAACGGGTTATCTACAGGTAAGTCGGTGGCCGGTGGGAGAGAATGCCAGTATTCGGCATCGCGGGCAAATGAGTCGCTCTTGCGCCACTTTTCTAGCTGTTCGGCCCAGGTTTTAAAGGCACTGGTTTTTTCTGGTAAGCGCCGGGGTTGGTCGGCCAATGCTTGATGGTAGGCGGTGTGCAAGTCTTCAAGCAGAATCCGCCACGAAACACCATCTACAACCAGATGGTGAATACACCAAAGTAAACGGGCTTCAACGCCGAGTTGGAATAGAACTAAGCGAACCAATGGCCCTTGTTCTAAGTTGAAACTCGCTTGCCAGACGTTGGCATGTTCGGTTAAAAGACGCGATTGTTGTTCGACGGTTAACGCCGTCAAGTCTTCGCTATGGAACGGTAACTCGGATTCGGGTGGGGCATACCATTGTTGCCATCCTTCGTTCGTTTTTTGAAACCTGAGACGCAACGCATCGTGGTGTTCAAGAATCGCGGCGAGTGCGAGTTGGAGCGCAGCTAGGTTGATATCGGCTGGCACCGTTAATAAGAGCGCTTGGTTGAAGTGCCAAGGTTCGGCCGGTTTTCTGGCAAAGAAGGCTTGTTGAATGGGTGTCAGTGGCACTAAACCTGTCACCAGACCTTGTTCGGCTTTCACATAAGCTTCAGGTTGTACGACGAGTGCGAGTTCTGCAATGGTTTGGTGTTGAAATAAATCCTGTGGGCTGAGTGATAAGCCTTGAACCCGGACCCGAGCCACAATTTGGATGCTTAAGATGGAGTCGCCACCGCGTTCAAAGAAGTTGTCCTGAATACCAATATCGGTTTGTTTCAGAACGTGCTGCCAGACTTCAACTAAACGTTGTTCGGTGTCGGTGCGTGGTGCTTGGTAGTGTTTGGTGGTAGCCGTTAATTCGGGGGCCGGCAACGCGTTTCGGTCAATTTTTCCATTCGGCGTTAACGGCAACTGTTCTAGCACCATGACGTGGGCCGGAATCATATAGTCTGGCAAACGCGCTTTGAGCCAAGTTCGCAACACGGCCGCGTCGTCGTCGAGCGGTGTAGCTAATGTGAGATAAGCGGCTAAACGAGGATTGCCTTCGTCCTTAATAAGCACTACCACGGCCTCACTAACTGCGTCGTGCTGAGTCAACGTGGCTTCGATTTCGCCCAGTTCGATGCGAAAACCGCGCAGTTTGACTTGATGGTCGAGGCGGCCTAAGTATTCTAGGTTGCCATCGGGTAGCCTTCTGGCTAAGTCGCCCGTGTGGTACAAACGGGAATATCTCGGCTGAAATGGAACTGTTCTTTTTCGTCCGGAGAAACTCCAGAGCACATATTCCTGCAAACCATCACGGCTATTGACAACATAGGGCAAGGTATGGACCGAGATTTTGTCGGCCCCCAGCTCATGCAGTAACGCTAAAATAAACCATCTATCGGTTTCTTGATTTTCCCCGGGAGAAACACAATTTTCTTTGCGGGTATAAATAACCTGATCAGAAATATTGCCATCTTCCACCGGCACAACGGGGAGTAACGTCTGTAACGCGAAACGTCCACCAGCCCGCAAAACATAGAACAGGTTTTTTAGTAAATTGAGCGGTTTGCTGACACGATCCAAGACGAGAGTTGATAAGACAAAGTCCAAGTTTGTAAATGCTTCTCCCCATTTATCCGTGATGAGTTCGGCATCAATATCCACTTCTGATTCAATCGCCTGTAGGCCGTTTTGGCGGGCCTGTTTGATAAATAAGGGATTGATATCAATGCCTGCCACAACGCTACCTGAATGGGTAAGGGTTTGCAGTATTTCACCGGAACCACAACCAAAATCCACCCCAGTAAGGCCCTGAAAATCTTCAATGTCTAACAGAATTTTAAGGACTTCGGCATTGAGACCACAAGAGGCATAAGAATGATGAAGGCTTTCCGATAAATAGCGATAGAAACCTTGGCAGGTTTCGGTATTGGGCGCGTAGGTTTTAAGAAAGTCGCGGGTTGTATCAGCCAGATCAACATCAAGTTCTGGCAGAATTTGTTCTTCCAACAATAAAGATAATGATTCGGCGGATTGTCGGGGCGTTGAATTTCCTATAGGCACCATTTGCTTAAATTGTTCAATCTCTTTCAACGCACTGGGTACCAAGACTTCTCCTAATTCTTGGCAGTAGTCAGCTAAGTCAAAGCGGTTAGGTCTAAACTTGTCAAAATTGAGTGCCGGGCGATTGAGATAACCTCGTGCTAAACCAATACCGCTTATCGCCAGTTCTCCGGAAACACCAATGGGTAGCTGATTACCATGCTTATCCAAGATATAACTTTTAGTATTGTCGATATTCGATCCTATCGGTATGGATTCAGGTATCGGAGGGCTTACCGGGTAGCAATGAGAATAAACGCTATATTCAGTCGGTCCGTAGGCATTAAAAAACTGACAATATTCCGACCAAATCTTGGCCGTTTCGACATCACAACGTTCACCGACTGAAATCACTTTGAGAGAGGCGGGGGACTCAAGTTGAGCGGGATCTAATTGTTTGAGTAAGGAAGGTACCAAAACAATGACATTCAAATGAGAATGATTGATGGCCGCAATCAGACGCTCGACGGAAAGATAACGACTATCAAGTATGACCAGTCCAGCCCCATTTAATAATGCCATCATGGTTTCACCCACAGCGCCATCAAAATTGTAGGAAAAAAACTGTGTAATGCGGCTGGCATCCGTGACCTCAAACTGATTTGCTTGCCAATGTGCTAGATTGCTAATTCCATGATGTTCTACCATTACTCCCTTCGGCTTCCCAGTCGAACCCGACGTATAAATCACATAAGCGAGATTCTCTGGAGAACGAAGTCTGACCACCGGATTTTCACCAGAATAAGCCGCTATCGTGGCCCACTCGCGGTCCAAACCAATGAGTTTCGCTTGAGATGCTGGCAACCTATCGATGAGATGAGTTTGAGTTAACAGTATGGGTACCTGGCTATCTTCCAACATGAACTGTAAACGTGGTGCCGGATAATCCGGATCAAATGGCACGTAGGCACCACCGGCTTTCAGAATGCCCAGCAAGCCAATAACCATTTCTAACGAACGTTCCACGCAAATCCCGACCAAGGTTTCGGCAGATAAGCCTTTATCAATCAGATAATGTGCTAACTGATTGGCTTTAAAATTCAGTTCATGATAAGTGAGCGACTGGCCCTCAAACACGACGGCGAGATTAGACGGTGTTTTATCGACTTGTTCTTGGAATAAGTCAACTATCGTCTTTGAAACAGGATAATCCGTTTGTGTTTGATTCCAGGCGATTAATTGTTGTTGTTCGGCGGGCGTGAGCAGAGGCAATTGAGATAAACGTTGTTGCGGATGGGCCAATGCCCCGGCCACCAAGGTTTTTAAATGCCCCGTTAGTCGGCTTATCATACTTTCTTCAAATAGATCAGTGTTATAGGTCCACTTACCGCTAAGAGAACCAGCACGGTCAAAGAAAGTTAAGCTTAAATCAAAAGCGGCTCCCCGCTGTCCGGTGGCTAAAACGTCGGTGACCAATTGGCCTAACTTCCCGCTCGACGTTTCTTGATCGCGTTCTTTATCCCAAACAAACACCACTTGAGAGAGGGGGGAACGACTGGGATCACGGAGAGGTTGAAGTTGTTCAACTAATAACCCAAACGGATATTCTTGATGATCCAACGCGTCCACGACCTGCTGACGAACAATGTCAAGTAATTCTTCAACCGTCGGATTCCCCTGAAATTGGCTTCGTAAAATAACCTGATTGACAAAGTAGCCAATTATCTGTTGCAATTCCGTTGTGTGACGACCTGACATGGGTGTGCCAATGAGTATATCTTCCTGCCCCGTGTAGCGTCGTAACAGAATTTGAAAGACGGCTAACATGAACACATAAGGTGTACTACCTGTGGCCCTTGATAATTCCACAATTTGTTGAGCGATGGGTTCATCAAACTCAAACGTTGAGGTCGCACCATTATAAGTTTGTACCGGGGGTCGGGGGCGAGCGGTGGGTAAGTTGAGTACCGGTAACTCGCCACTCAGTTGTTTCTGCCAGTAAGCCCAGAGTTGTTTTCCTTTCGGACCAGCAAGCATGGACGTTTCCCAACGAACGTAGTCTTTATAATCCCACTTCAAAGGCTCAAGAGAAATAGGCTTCTTTGAGCTAATGGCCTGATAAATGGAGTCTAATTCGTTAACGATAATTTCAAGTGACCAAAAATCGGCCACAATATGGTGTATTATCAGTGATAAAATGGGCGCGGCTGGCTCAGAAAATCCGAGCAATAATTCAATTCTAAAAACAGGGCCTTGTTCTAAGTTGAAAGGCCGATCGGCTTCCTCAGCCAGCCACTGAGTTAAGTCCGGTTGACTCCAATTGTTCGTCTCCGTTACCTTGAAGTGGATTTTTTGAGTTTTGTGAACCTGTTGAATGGGTTCACCATCGCGTGTGGTATAGGTTGTGCGAAGAATGGCATGACGCTGAACCAATCTATCAAACGCTTGTTGTAAAGCTTGAATATCTAAATCGGGTCGCAAACGTGCGACATAGTTAATATTGTAAGCCGCACTGTTTGGGGCCAGTTGATATAAAAGCCATAGCCCACGTTGACCCTGCGACAGGGGATAAGTCTTGGTGTTCTCATCAACCTGCTCCTGCAACAAGCTTATAATCTCGCGTTTATGTTGCTTTATCTTGGATAAGCGTTGAGGCGTTAACACTTCCTTGGGCGCACGGTAACGTAATCGTTCGCCATCAACAAATAATTTGATGTTCTGTGCCTCAAGTTCTTCTATAAACTTAATTAAATTCATTATATTTCTCCCTCTATCCACTCACTGTCACTGCTTTTCTGAGTTTGAGTCTGATTCGTTTGAGTTTTTGCCAGTTGTAACTTCGGTGGCGAGCGCAGAGACACTCGCACCGGTTAGGAAATTCATTAGATTTCTCCCTCTATCCAGTCAGTGTCACTGCTTTTCTGAGCTTGAGTCTGACTGGTTTGAGTTTCTGTGGTTGCCAGTTCTGTGGTTGCCAGTTGTAACTCAATTTCGGTGGCGAGCGCCGAGACACTCGCACCGGTTAGGAAAGTTCCAATCGTCAATTCGACACCTAACTGGGTTCTGATAGCATTCCTTAATTCAACCGCCATCAACGAATCCAGTCCCATTAGATTTAAAGGTTGCTGGACATCTTCTAGTTGAGACATCCCTAAATAGTTGGCCGCCTGCGCTTGCAGGTAATCAATTAGCAGAGTGCGACGTTCTTCTTGAGAAGCTGTTTGCAATTGCTTGAGAAGCGTGGCTTTTAGTGATGACTTATCTTGTTGTTGCTGGTGTTGGTGTACTAACTTAGTCAACAAGGGCGGTACCGCCGGCCATTGTTGGATAAATAGGGACCAATCAATCGGTGCAACCCCCACTTGTGCTATAGCATTCTGAGAGGTTTGAGTTAATAATAACTGTTCTAAAACTTGTAATCCCCGTTTTGGGGTAATTGGCGCTATACCCTTCTGCTTCAATTGCTCATCAGCGCCACGTTGAACAGCCGCACCGATTTCTGACCAAGTTCCCCAGTTAATACTCAATCCGGGTAATCCTTGCGCTTGACGATAAAATGCCAAAGTATCTAAAAACATATTTGCCGCCACATGGTTAGCTTGAGCCTTTGAACCGAGTAAAGCAGACAATGACGAAAAAAATACCAAAAAATCCAGAGACAGAGACAAAGTTAAAGCATGTAGATTCCAAGCACCTTGTACCTTGGGAGCCAAAACAGGAGAAAAACGCGCCCAAGTTTGATTCATAAGAACACCGTCATCAAGTACGCCCGCGGCGTGGATAATTCCTCGTAACGGTGGCAAAGATTGCTCAATTTCAGCTAATATCTGAGCCACTTGTTTCGCTTGAGAGACATCGGCTTTTCGCACCAGGATTCTTGCGCCAGTTTGCTCAAGTGCTTCTAATTGATTCTGAACAGCTTTTTTATTAGCACCGCGGCGTCCAACCAGCACTAGATGCTTGGCACCCTGTTCTACCATCCAGTTCGCAACTCGTAAACCCAAACCGCCTAAACCGCCAGTTATCAGATAAGTGCTATCAGCATGGAAAAGGGAATCAACTTTATCGTTGGTTTTCTTGGGACGATAATGTATGAGCCTTGGCACATAACGGGCATTTTGGCGAAAAGCAATTTGAGCTTCTTGAGTCTTTGAATGGATTTCAATTTCATCAAAGAGGGCATGCGCCTCATTTTCTTTAGTTTCCGGGTCTAAATCGATTTGTACACAATTCAATTCAGGATGTTCTAAAGCAATGACTTTCCCCATCCCCCATAACGGAGATTGAGCGAGATTGATAATGGGTAATTGGGCCTTCGCGTCGGAATTTGAGAACGCAACCGGCATTGCACCTTGGGTTACTAACCACAATGAGGGCGGTTCGGAAAACTCGGCTTTGCCTAAGGCTTGGAGCAAATATAATAGGCTGCCACAACCGAGCTGCCCGGCCGGTTCTAAATCCTCTATTGTCAATTTATCAGTAACGACAGTGTCCAAACTCCAACAATGGACGACTCCCCGCAAACGACCTGGTTTTGTACTCAGGGTTTCTAACAACTGCTGAAAATGCTCTGGATTGGTATGATCTATCTTGATGGTTTGCTCATCGACTTGTTTATACGCTTTGTCTGACAGAACCCGTGTATAATAGGAACCTTGGTTTTGTAGGTATTTACTTAATTGCAGTCCCACGCCTTGACTATCTGCAAAAATGAGCCAGTGTTCCGTTTCCCTCACGGGCAAATGAGAAGATAGCAATGAAGGTGCGGTTTGGGCGACAAACACCGTTTGTTGCAAGGTGAAAGATTTGTTCTCCTCACCCGGTAGAATAATGGGTTGTGTGAATCCTTGTTGTTGCAACAAACTTTGCCATTGGGTGGCTGAAAGCAAGGGGTAGTTGGGACGCAAGTGTTGGTCAGTAAATCGCCACCAACCTTCAAGTAAACCAAAGGTTAAATCCACCCAACGCCGGCGACTCGTTCCTTCCATCATAATCAACAGGCCGCCGGGGGCCAATAAACTGTGTACATGTTGTAATGTTTCGGTTAAATCTTTAGTCGCGTGTAGGACATTGGCTACCAGAATGATATCGTACTCATGTTCACCAAACCCTTGAACAGAAGGTGATTGTTCAATATCTAAGGCTTGATAACGCACAAACGGATAATCTGCAAATTTGTCTTGAGCCTTGGTCGTAAATAAAGAGGAAATATCGGTAAAGACATACTCGGTTTGCTGAGCGGGTAAATGGGGTAGAATGTAAGTTGTTGTGCCACCAGTACCGGCCCCAATCTCTAACACTCGTACCCCGCGTCCTTGTGGTAAACGCGCCAATGCCATTGAGACCACTTGTTGTACAATGGTATTCATCACCTGTGGGCCGACAGAATCCTGATAGAATTGAGTCACCCAGGTTAAATCATTGTTTGGAAATAATAATTGTAGCGGGTCACAAGTTCCCCGCAGTATTTCAGCCAGTTGACGACCACAACGTTCCAGCAAAACTAATTCGGCATTCGCTTCTGGGTATTGTGCTAAAAGCTGATTTATCTGCACCTGTGGTTTTTCTTTTATAACGGGCACTTCGATGACTTGCCACTCTTCGCCGTGCGGTTGGAGGATTTTTTCTTCCGCCAAGATATCCAGTAAACGCCCCAATAACCGTTGGTAGTGCTTGACAACGCATAATCTTGAGGCTAGGGTTGCTTTTTCAAAACGCTGACTTACTGTCCATGTCCATCCCATTTGCTGGAACGCGTCCAATATATAATCCACACTTAAAGCCTCAATTTTGGGCTGGAAGGTTTTGTAAAACGGAATTTTTTGTTCAATCGCATTTGCAACCTCTGACTTAAGGTTGGCATTTATTTCGCTGGGAGTTGGTATGTAATCAATTGGTTGTCCAAAACGCGCTTGAGGCCGCCATTCGACTCGATAAAGCCAATTTTGTAATTGAGCATTTGGTGTCGCCACCGGTGGCTCAACCCAGTAACGTTGACGTTGGAACGGATAAGTTGGCAAGATCACCCGATGGCGTTGATAATCAGCGTCAAAACCTGACCAATTGATTGTGACACCATGAATGTATAATTTTCCCAAGCTGTTAAGTAGTTGTTGCCAATCCGATTGCCATTGACGTAGGCTAGGAAGCCATAAACCCTTTTCTTTAGGCAAACATTGTTGTCCCATACTCAATAGGGTTGGTTTTGGGCCAATTTCCACAAAGAGTTCATAACCTAGCTGGTGAAGCGTTTCCATGCCGTCTGCAAATCTGACGGGATTGAGCGCATGACGACACCAGTATTCCGGCGTGGCTATTTCTTCTGGATTAGCCAATTTGCCGGTGACATTGGAAATCATGTCTCGCTGTGGACGTGAGTAGTTGATTTTTGAGGCAATTTGTTGAAACTCCGCCAGCATTGGTTTTATCAAATGCGAATGGGCACCTTGAGAAATAATCAATGGGTACACCATAATACCGTCGGTTTCCAAGGTTTTTCGTACCGTCTGAATGGCAGAGGAAAGCCCAGAAATGACAGTATTATTAGGTTCATTAATAGCGGCTATTGAAATGTCTTGTGATTCAGGTTGACAGGCCGCGAGGACTCGTGCTTCATCAGCCAACACCGTCAACATTTCTCCGTCATCGGGCAAAGATTGCATAAGACGGGCCCGTTCAACAACCAGTTTTAAACCGTCTTCTAAACTAAACACGCCCGCCACACAGGCCGCCACATATTCACCCAAACTATGGCCCATGACGACGGTGGGTTCAATGCCCCAAGATTCCCATAACTTAACCAGAGCGTATTCCAACGCAAACAGGGCTGGTTGAGTATAAATGGTTTCATTGAGAGAAAAATGTCGATCAGGATTAATTAGAATCTTCCTCTCTTCTTGAATGTCGGATTCTTGATATAAGACTTCCAGCAAGGATTTTTCTAAGTAAGGACGTAGGATTTCATCACAGCGTTCTAGTGTTTGGCGAAAAATCGGTTGCGTCTCGTAAAGTTGTCGCCCCATACCCACATACTGTGAACCTTGGCCGGTGAATAAAAAGGCAACCTTGGGCGGCCCAGCACGGGGTATCCGTCCTTGAAAAATATCAATGGATTCTTCTTGCTCGGCAGTCAAAGCCGCCAACCTTTCCCGCATTTGGACAGTTGTTCCTCCTATCACACTGAGTCGGTGTTGAAAGTGCGAGCGGCAAGTGTGAGCGGTAAAGCAAATATCGCCCAACTCTAAGTCAGAGTGCGCTGATAGATATTGTTCATAACGAACTGCCAATGCGGTCAGTGCCTCGTGTGTTTTGGCTGACAGCGTCAATAGATGGATCGGGCGTTCTATCGGTTTTTCCCTCACGATGGAATCCGTGGCCGATTCAACCTCTGAGTCTGGGGCCTCTTCCAGTACCATATGCGCATTAGTGCCACTAAAACTAAATGAACTCAAACCCGCAATCCGCGGCTCCTCATTCTGCCAAGGTTGGACTGAAGTTGGCACTTTGATTGGAAAATCCTCCCACTCAATATGTGGGTTAGGCTGTTCAAAATGTAGATGAGGAGGAATTTCCTTATGTTGTAGGCACAATACAACCTTAATTAAACCAGCAATACTCGCGGCCGATTCCAGATGGCCTATATTGCTCTTCACTGAACCGACAATCAGTGGATTTTCGAGCGAATGCTCCGAAGAGAACACATTGTTTAAGCTATTAATTTCTATTGGATCGCCCAATGAGGTGCCCGTACCATGCGCCTCTATGTAGCTGACTTGTTCCGGTTTTATCCCCCCAAACGCTAAGGCTCGACGAATTACTTTTTCCTGAGCGGGGCCATTAGGCACAGTCAAACCACCGCTCGGGCCATCCTGATTCACGGCCGAACCGCGAATTTGCGCTAAAATATTATCTCCGTCACGCTGTGCATCCGATAGACGTTTGAGAATAATGACACCGCAACCTTCCCCACGTCCGTAGCCATCAGCGGCCGCATCAAACGTTTTGCAGCGACCATCTGGTGACAACATTCGTGCTTTAGAAAAACTGATATAGGTTTCCGGCCCATAAATAAGGTTGACTCCACCCACCAATGCTAAATCACATTCGCCAAGGCGCAAGCTTTGACAAGCTAAGTGAGTTGTTACTAAAGATGACGAGCAGGCGGTATCTACAATTAAACTAGGCCCCATTAATCCCAAGATATAAGACAAACGTCCGGCCGCTACACTCAACGAACTACCGGTACCATAATAAGCATCAATGCGATCCTGATCATTAGCACGGAATAACATACCGCTATATTCTTCACTGGAAATGCCCACAAACACGCCGGTCGAACTACCCGATAATTGTTCTGGTACTAGATTGGCGTTTTCTATGGCATTCCAACTGACTTCTAGCAGTAAACGCTGTTGCGGATCCATGCTCTTGGCTTCTCGTGGTGAAATGCCGAAAAACGGCGCGTCAAAGCTATCCACAGATTGTAAAAAACCTCCAGAGCGCGTGTATATTTTACCCGGCACTTCTGGATCGGGATCATAGTAAGCATCAATATCCCAGCGTTCTTCAGGTACTTCAATGATGGCATCTCGTCCCTCGCGTAAGAGTTGCCAAAACGCGTCGGGATTATCGGCACCGCCCGGAAATCGGCAACTCATGCCAATAATAGCAATGGGTTCAGTTTTGGCCTGTTCGAGAGTCCGAAGTTTACTTTTTGTTGTTTTCAGTTCGACAAGTGCCTTTGTCATCAAAGCACGATAGTCTTTATCAGAAGAAGGTGTCATAAAAGACGATTGGCTCATAAAAAATCCTCACTGTTGGTTAGTTCTTGAGCAAGCAAGTCAGCGATTTCGTCCTGCGATAGAGAATTCAATCTAGCCAATAAGTCATCTTGTTGATCACCCACTTTCTGTTCAGATAAGTTCTCTGCGTGACGCTGGGCCTCTATTTTTAGCGCTTCATCAAAGAGATAGTCGGTTAGCTTTTCCACAGTAGGATAGTCAAACAACAGCGTTGAACGGAGGGGAGTTCCCAAGCTGACTTTTAGACGGTTTCTCAAATCAACCGCCATCAGAGAGTCTATTCCTAAATCGAATAACCTTTGATGGGCTTGTATTTGTTCAGGTGAACTCAATTCTAATACACGGGCAATTTCAGCGCGAATATACGTCATCAGGATATCCCGACGTGCGGAGGCGGGTGCCTCTTCTAATTGTTTCAACAACGCGGCCGGTGCTTGTGATTCAGTTGAAGGCTGAACACTTTTCGTTATCACTTCAAAAAACGGTGAGGTCGCTTTCTCCAAAAATTGCGGCAAGAATTTCGACCAGTTAATGGGTAGTACTCCAACTTGGGCAACATTTTGAGCCAGTAATTCTCCCAATATCTGCAAGCCATCTTCTGGGGATATGCTACTCAAACCTTGCCCGGCAAGACGACGTTGATCACGGCTGTCCAAATCAGCCGCCATGCCGGCCTCAGCCCATGGCCCCCAGTTGATGCTCAATCCCGGCAGACCCAGCGCTAGTCGATGATGGGCCAGTGCGTCCATAAAGGTATTGGCTGCCACATAATTACCCTGAGCTGATGAGCCTAGTAACGAAACCATTGAGGAAAAACAAACAAAAAAGTCCAGCGGCATTTTTTTTGTCAAACTATGCAGATTCCAAGCACCCTCCACTTTGGGGGCCATGACTTGGCTAAAACGCGCCCAAGTTTGTTGTAGCAGTACTCCATCATCTAAAACACCGGCCGTGTGAACAATACCCCGTAGTGGTGGCATTGAATTTTTCATTGTCTCCAGTACGCGCTCAACATCCTGTTGACGAGAGACATCGGCTTTGACAACTAAAACCTGAACGTCGGCGAGTTCTAATTGATTAAGTGTTGCTTGAGCTTCCTCTGATGCGCCACGACGACCCGTTAGAACAAGGTGCTTGGCACCCTGCGTGACTAGCCAGTGACCGACTTTAAGTCCTAGTGCGCCCAAACCACCTGTAATGAGATAACTGCAATCCGGACGTATTTTAAGCTCACGCTGGTGTCCAAGGCTGGCCTTGGACAACCTTGGTACATAACGTTTACCTTGACGCCAGGCGATCTGATCTTCTTGATTATCTGGAGACATTATCTCTTCAAACAAGGCTTGAATATCATTGTTATTAGCCTCAAGTTCGATATCCAAGCGCACACACTGGAGATCAGGATGTTCCAACGCGATCACTTTGCCTAATCCCCACAACGGAGATTGGTGTACTTGTAATGGAGCCGCGCCCACCGGCTGACTGCCTTGGGTGACTAACCACAGACGGGGAAAACTGTCTGCTTGGGCGAGGGATTGAACTAAATGCAATACGCTGCCGCAACCGAGCAGTTGTGCCTCTTGTAAAGCAGTTAGCGTGGCATCAGTTTCTCCCACCCCTTTTGTCTCATTAAGGCTCCAGAGGTGGACTATTCCTCGGTAAGACGCTTTATTTTCTTGCAACAGACGCTGGAAATCACGCGGCTCAGCCGGGTTGATCTGGTAATGCGCCTCATCAGGCTTCGCATAAGCGGCACCGACCGAAACCAGTACACAACGCTCACCCTGCGCCTTTAACCGTTCGGATAGCTTAACCCCAATGCCTTCATTATCGGTAAAAATCAACCAATGACCTGGCTTTTCTTGGGGCACTGGTTGAGACTCACGTACCTTGGGTTGCCAAGCAATGTCATACAGCCAATGACTCAAATCGGTTTTAAGAGTACGCAGCAAGGCTTCAGGACTGGCCTGTCGACCCTCCATGCCAATGAATTCAGCAATTATTTTATTGTCATTTTCAAAGAGTTGTATATCTCCAAGCAGTTTGCCGTCCGCATTCGGGTGTAAATAGGCATAAGCATATAATTGATGAGTGCTGGGACGCTGATGAAAATGGATTTTTTCTATACTGAACGGGATAAAGGTATTTTCTACTCCAATATCCATCGTCATTGTCAACAGCCCAAAGCAGGAGTCAATCAATCCGGGGTGTAGTTGGTACTGATCAATGATACCTTTAGCGGCTAAACTTTCCGGTAATTTGAGTTTGGCAATCGCTTCTTTATTCCCTTGCTGGATTGATTCAAGCCATTGATAGCTAGGCCCTAGTTGAATTTGGCGTTGTAGCTGGGTTTGGTAAAGTGCCGTGGCGTTTAATTCCTGTTGACAGCGTGCCCAGACTTCTTGCAAATTGGTCATTGGTAATTGGTCATTGGCAGTCGATAGTGGTGTCATTCTACCGGTTGCATGGGTTGTCCACGCTTGGTTACTACTGTCCTTTTCAAAGCTGATCAGTTTAAAAGAGGCATCCTTGCCATTTTCAGGGCTGATCGACAACTGGACAACCCGTTCTCCGTCATCTTCAATAGCCAGTGCCTGTGGAAAGAGTACATCTTCCAACACACAACCCTCGGTTCCAAAAGTGAGTTCATAGGCCCCCAATAGCAGAGAGATATGAGTGGCTCCGGATACCACAAGTTTACCAAAAATACGGTGTTCTTCTAAAAATGGCATGGAATCACGGCTAAACCATGATTCAAACAGGGTTTCCTTAAAGAGTGGCGTTTGCAACTTTTGGCCTAGTAGAGGATGATGAAGTCCGCCGCTCCCAGAAAATGCCAGCCTTTGATGATGTTTCACTAAACGGGTTTCCATCCAATAATGCTGGCGTTGAAATGGATAAGTCGGCAATATCACTTTGCGACGTGAATAATCTCGATCAAAACTTGACCAGTCTACCGGTACACCTTGCACATATAATGTGCCTAAACTTTGAAGTAACTGTTGCCATTCCTCTTGCCCAGGACGTAAACTGGGAAGCCAAATAGCCTCCGCATCATCTGGCAAACACTGACGCCCCATACCCAGCAAATTCGGTTTGGGCCCTATCTCTACAAACATCTCAACACCTTGTTGATGAAGCGTCTGGATACTCGCTGCAAATTTCACGGGTTGCCGTATATGACGACACCAATACTCAGCCGATTTCATCTCATCTGTGACAAACCCACCGGTGAGATTAGAAATAATGCTGATTTTTGGCGTTGAATAACTGACTTGTTGAGCAACCCGTTCAAACTCTGCCAACATGGGTTCCATCAGTGGAGAGTGAAACGCGTGGGAAACTTGCAACTGTTTGGTTTTGAGGCCTTGGGACTGCAAAGTTTCTACTATTGCCTGTACTGCCGAGCCTTCGCCGGAGAACACGATACTTTTGGGGCCATTAATCGCGGCAAGAGAAACTTTTTGAGTGTAAGGTTGAATAGCGGCGTTTACCTGTGCTTCATCCGCTAAGACTGAGACCATTTCACCGTTTTGAGGCAATGCTTGCATTAAACGGGCACGCTCGGCAATCAGCTTTAGGCCATCTTCTAGGCTAAAAACACCAGCAATACAGGCCGCAACATACTCCCCGACACTATGGCCCATAACAACAGTGGGTTCAATACCCCACGATTGCCATAATTTAGCAAGTGCATACTCTAGTGCAAACAGGGCCGGTTGGGTGTAGGCCGTCTTATTTAATTGTGTTTCAGGCAAAAGTTTCGCGGAGCGAAACTTTTGCCTGAAATTGTTAATTTCTCCATTTTCATTTTCCACGCCTATCGGATAGAGAATTTCAAGCAGAGGTTGTTCTAAATAATCGCGTAAAATCTCATTACACTGGTCAATGGTTTTGCGAAAAGTCGGCTGTGTTTTGTAGAGTTGCTCTCCCATACCCACATATTGAGAACCTTGCCCGGTAAATAAAAATGCTATTTTTTGGGTGGTATTCAGATTGTCTCTATTTTGGCTTCTACAAACACTGTCATCAGTATTATCAGTAATACTTTTAGATAATTTCTCTTTAATTTCTGCTTTTGATTTTCCAACAACGGCTAACCGATGTTCAAAATGACACCGTCCAACATTGGCGGTGTAAGAAATATTCGCTATCTCATCGGTCTCGTTTTGTGATAAATAATCAACATAGCGGGTAACCAATTCCGTCAACGCATTTTCATGCCGAGATGATAAAGTCAATAGATGGGTAGTTCTTTCTCTTTCTGACTTTTCGTCTGGGGCAACCTGAGGCGATTCGGCAACAATAACGTGTGCATTCGTTCCACCGAATCCAAAGGAATTGATACCAGCAACACGGGGCTTCTTTGAGCGTGACCATGTTGTTAGTTGTGTCGGTATTTTGACGGGTAACTCGTCCCAGTTAATATGGGGATTGGGCCGATTAAAGTGTAGATTGGGAGGTATTGCCTCATGTTGTAATGAGAGAATCACTTTAATCAGTCCAGCTAAACCGGCTACAGGTTCCGTATGGCCTATGTTAGTTTTGACGCTACCAATCAGCACAGGAGAATTGAAAGTCTGTTTGGCTTTTATGACTTCGCCAATGGCTTCCATTTCAATGGGATCGCCAAGTGGTGTGCCGGTACCATGTGCTTCTATATAACTGAGGCTGGCAGCATCAAGCCCTGCGTTTTTTAGGGCGTCATGTATGACTTGCTGTTGAGCAATACCGTTAGGCGCTGTCAATCCATTGCTTTTTCCATCTTGATTCACGGCTGTGCCTTTGACTAGAGCGAGAATATTATCACCTTCTTCAAGGGCATCGGATAAACGTTTTAGGATCACCATGCTACAGCCTTCGCTTCTCACGTAGCCATCCGCGGTTGCATCAAAACTTTTGCTACTGCCTTCGGCAGAAATGGCTTGTAGCTTAGAGAAACAAATATGTCCTTCTGGGGACAAGATTAAATTGACACCCCCTACCATTGCAACTTCAGATTCTCCTGAACGTAAGCTTTGGCATGCCAGATGAAGTGCGACTAATGATGAAGAACAGGCGGTATCAATTGGCATGTTGGGGCCCTGTAGGCCGTAGGCATAAGAAATACGACCAGAGGCCGTACTAAATGTATTTCCCGTCAGAGAGTAAGCATTTATCTTTTCAAAAATGCCTGACTTTGTATGTGCATTGGTATAATCATAGCTTGAAATGCCCACAAAAACGCCCGTTTGGCTGTTTTCAAGTTTGGTAACATCTATGCCCGCGTTTTCCAGTGCTTCCCAACTGACTTCCAACAACAAACGTTGCTGCGGATCTAAGCTGTATGCTTCTTTGGGTGAAATTTTAAAAAAGGTGGCATCAAAGTCATAGACAGGGATATTAAGAAATCCGCCTTTCGTCGTGTACATTTTACCCGGTGCGTCTGGATCGGGATCATAATAACTATCCCAATCCCCACGACTTGCAGGTGCTTCAGTAATGGTGTCAATCCCATTTTTTAAAATTTCCCAATACTGATCTGGGCTGTTAGCACCGCCCGGAAAACGGCACGCCATGCCAATAATGGCTATGGGTTCTTTTTGAGCATTTTCCAATTCAGCTAGTTTTGCTTGGGTTGTTTTCAGGGCTTTATAAACTTTTTTTAAGGAATTAGAATTTTGCACTTTGGCCTCTTTTATCAATCATGTTCCACGTCACTGACTTATTTGGAGTTCATTCAGCAAATGTTCAGCAATCTCAAAAATGGTATTCAAATTGTAATTTCTACCGAGTTTGGGTGTCCAATATCTACCATGCGCCAGCCAATGACGAAGCTTTGATGCATTTTGAAAATTATCAATTGCCGTTTTACATGAAGGTAGTTCCTGCTTCCATATTTTCAAAATGTCATCTTCTAAACTGGCTCTCACACCCTTTTCCTTATGCAATTCTCGAAAACGGCGACTGACACTCTCTTTTTTGCGTGCGTAGACACGCTTTAGATAGTCAATTCTAATAGCGGCTTCAACAGAAGCCATCATATTCAAGCTGACTAAATGTTCTAATTCGGTTTTTTGCTTAGCAAAATAGTCAAGCACGTTTTCTTTTGTCATAAATAAAAAGGGTTCATTAACGGACTTCCCTTGAAAAAGGGCATTAAGAATATCACGTTGATAACCATTCAATGCGGCTTGAATATCCTCATACCATTGCCTTATGAAGGCTAGGCTTTGTTCTTCACCTGAGAAAGCGACTTTAGTCATCTTTTCGCATCACTTGTGCTAAAGCATCTGTAAAGGATTCTTTGACCAACGGAAAATATTGATTATGTGTGGTTCTGATGACAATATGCCATTGATATTCCCCAGTTTCTGGTTTTAGCAACACTAACATAATAATTCCCTCTTCACCAACCATATCAACACGCCCCGCTGCACATAAGACATTCATGCCCATGGGTTTTAAGATAACCGATTCTGTACCAACATTAATGCATAAGTTCTTTACCAAGTAAGGATTCACAAAATCTTCTACCAATGTGGTTTCTTCATAACTCACAATAACAATTTGTTCTTGAATTGGTACACTTAGCCAATCATTAATTTCGGCATAAAGCTGATTAAGCCCCGTTAACCATATTTTCTGTTGTTCTTCCCGGTTAATGGTTACACGTTGATTTTCATAGCGTGCTTTTTTATGACGGAAAAATGTTTCTAATTCCAAAATGTATCTCCTTTTAATTAGTCGATTTCGGTACTCGTTCCCAAAAAACTTCAAAGGTCAGTTTTTGGTTGATCAAATCTTCCAATTCCCTCTCACTTAAATCATTTAAGTGGCCAGATTCATCATTGTCTTGGACTTTTTCAACCGGTTCAAGTTGAATTTTATGCTGTTGCTTGAACAAGTTCCAAAGTCTCAATCGCTTGTCTATGATCTCTAAGGTATGCCCCTGATGCCAGAATAACACCATTGTCCATATATCTATGATCGGTCTCACCTAGAAGTCTTTGTTCTGCACTTAAATAAAGTCCATATCGTTTTCCTTCCAAGGGGTTTTCATATTCAAATTCTGTCCAGATTTCTGGACATTGTATTTGACGACTTTTACTTCCAGAAAGTTTCTCACGAAGAGTGTTAAAATTAATCTTTTCCTGATCTCGTTGCTCTTTGTTGGAGTAAAGGACAGCATATCCCCCCCCCCTCAAACGACAGTACTCTATTCCTTCAGTCAGAAAAAAGCGATTAGTCTTTTGAGAGTCTATTTCAGAGTATCGATTTTTCTCTTGATCATAATGGAGAACTCGTGAGGGATTTTGAAGGATATTTACCATTGTCCTTAAAGTCGATAGATAAAGTCCTTCATTTTTAATTTTGACTCCCTTTATTTCTATTTCATTTTCATTATTTTGTGGTGGTTTTTTGAATTTATTCATGATTATTGGGTAAAATGAAAAGTAATTCGGGATAGTTTTTCTCAATTTTTTCACGTTTGATATCTGTCATTCCAAAATCAATAATGTATATATTAAAGTTTTCTGTTTCTAACCGCTCTGGTTTTTTCATCAGCTCAAGAATATTCTCATTGTCAATGAAGCAATTTCCAGAATGTAAATCTCCATGTTCTATCCCTTGTTCCTCCAGATAAGTCAATGCTTCAAGAAACGCTTCGTATCTCTCAGGGAAAATTCTTTGAATAATGTTCGCCGCCATAAGAGATACTCTTATGGTCTTGGCAAATGGTCAAACACTTTTTTTTGCAGTTTATCAAACTCAGATTCCGATATTGGTTTTATTTCTTCTGCAAGAATTATATCAACTTCCTCTATATTCAGAGTATTTGATGACTCTATGGGTATCAGTTCTAATTTTTGTGCCAAGTATTTTCGATGTTCTGCAAGGAGGGGGTGAGTCAAGAAATCTATTTTGTTTAAAGAATAACCAGACACTTTATCCATTATGTAGACTGGATTTTTTGCTTTGTATATCAGGAATTTGTATCCATTGTGGCACACACCCTTCCTCTTTTTCCTTTTCTAAAATTTCTTTAAAAATATCGTGCATAACTCTTTCGTGAAAGAGTTCTTGATGACTACTCCGATTTCGACCAATTTTGATAATCGCATCAGCTTTATTATCAAGAAAAACAATCCCCATCAGACCTCTTCCCAAAATATCAATACCTCTACCAATTTTTTCTAAGTTAACATGCTCGGATAAAGACTTTCTGAGTTCTGGGATTTCTTGCAGAACGGCATTTATTTCTTCTCTAGCTTCTTGAACCAATTGTTTTCTTGCCGTGGAAAGGGTAGGTGAGATGTGTTTCTCCGGCTTTAGGTTTTTAAAAGGCTCAAGGTTTGAGTATATCTTTTCCCTTAGTGAAAATATTTTTCTTTGTTCCTGAACTTGTGATTGTGGTAAATCACATTTTTCTTTTGAAGGATTAGAAATTCTAAAGTGAATCAATGAGGAAACATCCCGATATTTTTTCATGTATTGCCAAGTGTATGTTGATTTAATTAATTGAATTGGGTACAACTTATGTAAAATTGAGCGCGTAGGTTGGTTTTTTTTATTTCCCCCCAACAACAATTATGAGCATTCTCAATACGGGTATTTTGCGGAAAATGAGCAAATAACAAATTCAATAAGATAATGCTATTCTATAAATTTTGAGGTCAGTTTTTGGTTGATCAAATCTTCCAATTCCCTCTCACTTAAATCATTTAAGTTAAAAAAAAAAAGGGTACCCCACCCTAACACACACAAAAATGATTAAAAATCAATAGGTTATATATTAACTTAATGGCATTGACTCCAGCGTGGGAACAAGAGTGCGTAATATTTATATCTATGACAATTATTGTAGTTCTGCTAAAGCTTCAAAAAAGTATCATTTCAATTATTTTATCACAACAATTCATATCTTTGCGTTCCTAAACACCAGCTTGATAACCATCATCCCCCCAAGCGGCGCACTTTTTGACGGAGAGTATATAATTCTTGCTCTTGTGACGCGATACGTTCCACTAACTGGTGATTGATTTGTTGCATTTTTTCGATCACTTCTTGAGTACGTTGGTGAATAGCTCGCCGTTGCCGCATAGTAACCAACTGTGGACGATTAAGGTGTAGCCACTCAATGTGAAACCAACCACGAGGTGTCAAGCCGGCTAAATAACCATCTTGCAACAGGGTAAGATGAATATTCAGCTCATCTGTTAGTGGATGAAGTAGAAGCATGTGGGGTGGGGTGTCAGGTGAAGGCCAATAAGACGCTTTGTTGCGGTTACAAGCCGGACAGGCATAGACTAAATTATCCCACTCATCATCTCCACCGTGTATGATAGGCTGAAAATGGTCAATTTCTAATTCACTACCCGCATCAATTTCACTGATACCACAATAACCACAAGCAAAATTATACCGTTCACGGATGGTATCGCGTTTGGAGTCTGAAATAGTCATCAAGTTGCCAAAGAATGTTCTGTCAATCGTGTGAAAGAGTTTTGAATAACAGTATAGCGTTGTTCAAATTCGGCAAGCCAACGTTTGGTATCAGCAATTAACAATGCTTGCTGGTTGAGTAATTGTACTAAATCTTGGTTTTCCGTTTGGTGTTTTTCCAAAACGTCTTGTAGGGCGAACTGCTCGGTTTCTAATCTTTTTAATGCGAACGTTGTTGTCTCAGACTCAACAACTTCTACCATTGTTTGAATCTCAGCCAACTCTCTTTGTTCCGCCTCTGTCAAACTGCCGCTTAATCTGCGAAGGCGAAGTTCTGTAAAACGTTGTTCAATTTCGGGTGTCCACTTGACTGTCATTGGGCAATCCTTAGATTACAATTTTATAGAAATTTGTAGTTGTCAATTTTTTATCGGGCAATGGGTGTGATGCCAAGCAATGGGTAATTCTCGGTACTGGACGCGGAGCGTCCCTTTAGCATTCCCAAACGGCGGTTGGAAACGAGAAAACCGGCGGTTTAGACAATTTCACATTTCACGATTTATCAAATCTTCCAATTCTACGTCGCTTAATTCATCTATGTAGTCAAAGTTTTCTTTAGCTTCTTTGGTTTCTTGGGTTTTGGGCAGTTCGTTTTCTAGCTCAAGGACTTGTTTGGCTAAGTAGTCAATCAGCTTATTAATGCTGGGATAGTTGAACAAAAGGCTGACGGACAGTGTTGTTTCAAGTCCCTTGCCTAAACGGTTACGCATTTCAACCGCTTGTAATGAATCTAGGCCTTGTTCCATTAGTGATTTGTTAGCGTCCAGGGTTTGAGAGGGATCTGTACCAAGGACTTGTTGTGCTATTTCACGTACAAATTGGGCGACTCTCGTGTGCTTTTCTTCAGGCCGTGCTTTTTCTAGCGCCTCTTTCAGTGAGGATTCCGCCAAAGGTTTATTTGTCTTAAGTTTATCCAGCAAATGAGCCGCGTTATCCACCCCTGTTTGCGCGGCGTATTTCTGCCAGTCGCATGGCATCACACCCATTTGGATCACATTGGCCGAGATGAGTTTTTCCATCAGTGCCAAACCCTCTGCGGTATTGATGGGTTTGAAACCTTGTCGAGACAAATTTTCTTGGACAGTTGTAGTGGAGAGTGCCATTCCCCCTTGTGCCCAAGGCCCCCAATTGATTGTGGTAGCCACTAAACCTTGTTGGTGTCGGTAATGCGCTAAGCTATCTAAAAAGGCATTCGCGGCTGCATAATTGCTTTGTCCTCGATTACCAAGGAGGGACGCGGCTGAGGAAAACATGACAAAGAAGTCTAATGCCATGTCGGCCGTGAGTTGATGGAGATTCCAGGCACCGTACACTTTGGCAGCCATGATTTTTTCAAAACGTTGCCAATCTTGCGTTATTAACATGCCATCCTCTAGGACACCGGCCGCATGAATAATGCCGCGCAAAGGGGGCAAGGTGGTTTTGATTTGCGCTAATACGTCATTGAGTTCATTGTAATCAGAGACATCCGTTTTGGTGATCAGTACTTGAACCCCGGCTTGTTCTAGTTGGTCGATGGTCGTCTCAAGAATCCCGCGACGACTGAGTAAGACTATATGCCGTGCGCCTTGCTCAACTAGCCATTGTGCGGTTTGTAATCCCAAGCGCCCGCTGCCACCGCTGATTAAATAACTGCTGTCCTTACGAATAATCAGTGCTTGCTTGACAGTTGGCAATCTCTGGCGTTCTAATCTGGCGACATAGCGCAAATTGCCGCGCCATGCTACTTGGTTTTCTGTCTCTGAGGCCCACAATTCTTTAAATAGCGATTGAACGTCTTCTTGTTCGGGATCAAGATCAATACACACACATTGTAACTCCGGATGTTCCAGTGCTATCGTCTTGCCTAGTCCCCATAACGGCGATTGTTCGACTTGAACTGTGCTAGAAAGCACGGCTTGCCCACCGCGAGTCACTAAGTATAAACGGGGAGAGTTATTTTCAGTTATCTTAATTAACTCTTGAACTAAATGCAACACACTGCCACTGCCCAACATTTGGGCGTGTTGTAAAGTCTGTTGGTTGTGTTCGTTTGCAAACCGGTTATCCAGGCTCCAAAAATGTACTATGCCACGACAAGGGGGATAATGTGCCGCTAAACTGTCCTCAAGTAAACGTTGGAAATTTTCGGGATGTGCCGGGTTAAGCGTGTAGCGGTTTTCTTCGATTTTGTCGTAGTTGTGGTTGGCAAATACGAGTACACAACGCTCGCCTTGGTTTTGTAAAAGCGTGGCTAGTTTTTGTCCGGTGCCATTTTTATCGGCAAAAATCAGCCAACTCCCAGCTTTTTCTGATGGCGGTTGCGGTAAAATTTCTTTAGGTTGCCAAACTATGTTATACAAATAGTCGCTAAAATCTTTTTGAAGACTGCGCTGCACGGCAACACGATCCGCTTGACGGCCCTCAAAACCCAAAAATTCTATGATCGGATTGCCTAGCTCATCAAAGAGACGTATATCTCCTACCAATCTCTCGGTTCCGGAAGTGGGCCGTAATTGGCAATGTCCCCATAACTTTTGATGACGGTAAGGCTGAAAAAAGCGGATTTGTTCGATTGAGAAGGGGATAAAAGTTTCTTCTATCTCCATATCCACTGTTGACACTAATAATCCAAAGCCGCCATCTATCAGCCCCGGATGGATGTGTTGGTGATATTCTTCTAATCCAAGCACTGTTGCGGGCGGTGGTGTTAGCCGGCAAACGGCCTCGCCATTTCCCCGTCGGATTGAGTCAATCCATTGGTAACTTGGGCCTAAGTCAATATGACGATCTCGCTGAGTTTGGTAAAATTCTTCGGCCGTTATTGTTTGTGGGCAGCGAGTCCATAATTCTTCCAAAGGCGCTGATTTTATTAACTTTTTCTCATCAGTCGTTTGCCCCGTCAGAATTTTCCCAGTGACATGGGTGCTCCAATCTGCCGTCTTTTTGCCAAAGCTGATGAGTTTAAAAGCGGCTTTGTTATTTTCTTCTGGGATGATAGCTAACTGAACCGTGCAGCCTTGCTCCGGTATCACCAGTACCTGCTCAAAGAGTATTTCTTCTAACACAGCGCCTTGGGGGCCGTAAGTGAGTTCCGCAGCACCGAGTATCATGGAGATGTAGCTCGCGCCGGAGGCCACCATTTTATCGTAAATCAGGTGATCCGCTAAGAAAGATAAGTTATCTTTATGGAAATCGGTTTCAAATACGGTTTCCTTAATGAGTGGTAATTGTATCTTTTTGTCAAGCAATGGATGAAGTTTGCTGTCGCGCGGCGTGGTTAATTGTCGATGCGCCTCGGTTGCTACGGGTCTCTCAAGCCAATAACGCTGACGTTGGAACGGATAAGTTGGCAACACCACTCGACGACGTTGATAATCATGATCAAAGTTGGGCCAGTCTACCGTCGCACCACGCACATATAATTCACCTAAACTTTGTAGGAGTTGTTGCCAATCATCCTCGCCTTGCCGCAAACTCGGCAGCCAAACGCCGACGTCTTCTGGCAGACATTGACGGCCCAGGCCTAATAATGCGGGTTTTGGGCCGATTTCCAGAAACACATCACAGCCTAGTTGATGAAGAGTTTCCATGCTGGCAGCAAATTTGACCGGTTGACGTACATGACGACACCAATATTCCGGCGTTGTTATCGAAGCCGTGGCAAGCTCACCGGTGAGGTTAGAAATTAAGTTGATTTCGGGCGATGATAACGTAATTTCCCCGACGAGATGGGAAAAAGCCGGCAACATGGGTTCTATAAGGGGCGAATGAAAGGCATGAGAAACCGACAAGGATTTTGTTTTAATGCCTTCAGATTCTAAAGTCGCTTTGAGCGTGGTTATGGCTTCACGCGGCCCTGAAATCACAAGACTTTCCGGCCCATTAATGGCGGCAATCGACACTTGCTGGGTATAGGGTTGAATAGCGGTGGCGACTTGTGCTTCAGTGGCAAACACCGTTACCATCTCACCGTCACGCGGTAACGCTTGCATCAAACGGGCACGCTCGGCTATCAGTTTTAAGCCATCTTCAAGACTGAAAACCCCGGCCACACAGGCGGCAACATATTCTCCAACGCTATGTCCCATCACATAAGCCGGTTTAATACCCCAAGATTGCCATAGTTCAGCTAGGGCATATTCCAACGCAAACAATGCCGGTTGCGTGTAAGCAGTCTCATTTAACTTCTCGTTCCCAACCGTAGGAAAGGAATGCTTTCCTCTTTGCTCAGCAAAGCGTGGTGCCGGATAAAGTACCTCTAACAATGGTTGTTCTAAATAGTCGCGTAAAATGTCATCGCAACGATCAAGGGTTTGGCGAAATGTGGGTTGTGTTTCATAGAGCTGCCGCCCCATGCCAACGTATTGTGAGCCTTGCCCGGTAAATAAAAAGGCGATCTTTGGATTGACATTTTTCGACGTGCCGCTCTGACAATGTTCTTGATTGTTATCACCTTGCTGATAATCCGTCAAATGTTTTTGTATTTCGGCCTTTGATTCCCCAATAATGGATAGGCGATGGGGAAAATGTGTTCGGCCCACGTTGGCAGTGTAACAGATATCTTCGAGGGCAATCGTTGAATCACTCTGCTCAAAAAATGCCACATAGTTAGCTGTCAATGCCTCAAGTGCTTTTTGAGTCTTCGCCGAGAGCGTTAAAATGTGACAGGGACGTTCAACAGGCAAAGAGAATTGAGCATTGCTCTGATGTAATTGGGCATGGGAAGTCTGCGAGTGTTTGGGTTCGCGCAAGGGGGCTTCTTGGAGAAGAATATGGGCATTGGTGCCACTAAACCCAAATGAACTTATGCCAGCAATTCGTGGTTTACCCTCCTCTCTTGACCAAGGTGTTAACGTGGCGGGGATTTGGATAGGTAATTCATCCCAAGGAATATAGGGGTTGGGCTTATGAAAATGTATTTGTGGTGGAAGAGTTTCATTATTCAAAGCCAAAATGGTCTTAATAATGCCCGCAACGCCAGCGGCAGCTTCTAAGTGGCCAATATTGGCCTTAACCGAACCCACAATCAGTGGGGTATCGAAGTTATGCCCTTCTCCATAGACTTGTCCAAGTGCCCCGATTTCGATGGGATCACCAAGCGTGGTACCAGTACCGTGGGCTTCTATATAACTTACCTCATCCGGAAAAATGCCGGCGTTCTGCAACGCGTTGCGAATAACTTGTTGCTGTGCAACACCATTGGGGGCGATAAAACTACTACTGGCACCATCCTGATTTAAAGCGGAGCCTCGGATAAGTGCCAATATCCTATTACCGTCACGTTGTGCGTCCGATAAACGTTTTAATACCAGTACGCCACACCCTTCTCCTCGACCATAACCATTAGCTGATGCATCAAAGGTTTTGCATTTGCCATCGGGAGAAAGTGCCCTCAATTTGGAGAAATAGATATAAAGATTGGGCCTGATGATGCTATTGACACCGGCCACCAATGCCATTTTGCACTCATTGCCATTTAACCCTTGACAAGCCAGATGGAGTGCCACTAATGATGAAGAGCAAGCGGTATCAACGGACAAGTTTGGTCCCTGTAAACCAAATACATAAGACAGACGACCGGCCGCCGAACTGTACATAGAACCTTGGGCCGAATATGCATCAATTCTTTCTAAATCCTCAGACCATAAATGGGCATATTTGTAGTCATCGGTGCTAATACCTAAATAAACGCCTATCGATTGGTTTTTTAACTCATCCGTGGCTATACCGCTGTTTTCAAACGCTTCCCAAGACACTTCCAACAACAGGCGTTGTTGGGGATCCAGTGCCATTGCCTCTGTGGGCGATATTTTAAAGAAGTTGGCATCAAAGGTTTTAATATCTTGATTTAAAATAAATCCACCACAACGTGTGTACATCTTCCCAGCAACATCTGGATCTGCATCAAAATAGTCATCGACATTCCAGCGTTCGGGTGGAATTTCTGTTATCGCATCGTAACCCTTTTTTAATAATTCCCAAAATTGTTTTGGATTGTTGGCACCGCCCGGCAATCGGCAACCCATCCCTACCACCGCAATCGGTTCACGAGATGAGTCATTAAGAATGGGTAAGGGTTTATTGTTTATTGTCGTTTTCTGATCTGGCAGCCGAAGGGATTGACTCTCTAATCCAGAGGTTGAAGGCTCTTTTTCGGTCAGTTTTAAATCAAGATATTCAGACAAGGTTTCAAGATTGGAATAATCAAATACCAGCGTACTGGGTAATGACAGACGCAATTTTGATGACAAAAATTCTTGTAAGCGCAGTGCCTGAAGAGAATTTATGCCGGCATCAAGAAAGCCAAACTCTTCATCTGTCAGTAATATCGTTTGATTGGAAACTTTTTGAACGGCAGATGTGATAAGTTTCACCAACACCGCTTTTCGCTGAGTTTTTGAATAGGTTTTAATTTCGGTTAATTCTTGAGCAACTTGTTGTTCTTGTTTGAGAAAGTCTATTAATGAGAGCGTTTGTTCTTTGTCCTCCGTGCTAAGTTTATTTAATGCAATCGGATAACCCCCTTGATGCAATTGTGCCAAGGTTGTGAGCAGTTCTAATTTTTCATCTTCTTGCCGTTTGAGGGTATCTACAACACAATAATCATTTTGGTTATGAGTTTGAAAACATTCATGTATTGCCCCTGACAGTACCGGATGAGGTGAGATTTCCACGAAGGTGTTGTAACCGGCTGTTATCATTTGTTCAATAGCCGAGGCAAATAAAACCGGTTCACAAATATGTCTTGCCCAATAGCCGGCATCAAAATCATCCTTCTTGGCAAGCATGCCATGAAGTGTTGAATAAACCTGGATTTTTGGCGAATCTACCGTTATGCCAGCCAATGCTTTTTTAAATTCTTTAACATAAGGTACGACTTGTGAGCTGTGGAAGGCGACATCCATTTTGAGCATACGGCAAAAAATACCTTTATTTTCAAAAGATTGTACAAATTCTTCTAATCCTTTTGTGCCGGATAACACGACGGATTTGGGGCCATTGATTGCAGCAACACGAATTTTTTCGGGAGTTTCTGTTATTTGGGCTTGGATTTGGTTTAACGGTAGCGCAATAAAGGCCATTTGGCCGTCACTTGCCGTTTTCTTCATGACTTGACAATGCTGCCAGATGATATGGAGTGCATCTTCAAGACTGAGAATCCCGGCTACATGCGCCGCCCCAACCTCACCGGCACTATGCCCTACTACCGCCGCGGGTTCTATACCCCAATGGCGCAATAATGCGACGATTCCGATTTGGATCGCAAATGTGCATGGATGTCCAATTTCCGATTGTTCTAAACGTGATTGAGAGGTGGCTTTTTTGAGTTCTTCTATAATGGACCAATCTGCATACTGGGCAAAAATTCGATCACATTTTTCAATCGTTTGCTGAAAAATGGCGTTTTGTGTTAAAAGTACTGCTCCCATTGCTTTCCATTGCGCCCCAAGTCCCGAAAAAACCAAGGCCACTTTTTTTGGGCTATCAGGTAACTGATTGTTTTTGAGTATTTCTTTCAATTTAGTGTTCCTTTTTTTTAATTTCAAGCACAGATAAATTAAATTTCAAAAAGACAAAGTACTTTAAAATTCATGATTCGGTACTTATTTATTTATCGGGGTACTGCTTTTGTTCTTCTTTGCCCATAAAGAATGCTTTCAAATTCATTTCTATCAGATGGGGTTTGAGCTGTTCTGTCATCGCCCGTTGCCAACTTTCGTCCCTAAAATCAATATAAGACGATAATTTTCCGAGCATATAAATATTGGCACACTTTATATGGGGCAATTTCTCATATTCCTTTTCAGTCCCTTTGACAATACAAGTGTTAGTCTTCCGTTTTTGGGCATGACTGGCAATTTCGTCTGCCATTAAAGCCACAAGAAAATCAATTTTGCCGGCCGGGATTATCGGTGAATAGACCTTGCGTCCCCATCTTACTGACGAATCGACACCCCCTCCCAATTGAGAAAGGCCGCGAATTTCACTTTTTTTGACATCCCACCCTTCAATAAAGGCAGCTGATGCCAATATTTCTGAGGCTAGGATAACGCCTTGTCCCCCTATACCACACAAAAGTACATTGGTCGTTTTTTTATTCATGTTGTGTGTTATTCAGAACGGCTCTTTTGAATCATTATTGGTAGTTTTAAGGCGCCTGATGGGCAGATAGATGTGCATATCTGACAGCCAATGCATAAAGGGTTTGAAATGGTTATGGCATTGTTTTCTTTAGAAATCGCCGAACACCCAATATTCAGACACTCATTGCATAAAATACAAGTCTTATGGTTGACTGAAACAACGGTATCAAAACCTTTTTCCAGATGCCGGCAGGGTTCTTCTGCTATCACCACTGCAACACCTTCATGGGCGAGACCTTTTTCAAAGGCTCTTTCGAGTACCCCAAGACGAGAACTCAACACCTTTTTGACATATGTAGCGCCAAGTGCCTTCGCTACTTCGACCAAATCCAATTGGGTTGTCAGTGGTTCCCCTTTTCTATTTTTACCGGTGCCAGGATGCTCCTGCATACCCGTCATAGCGGTTGTGCGGTTGTCAAGAATGATAACTAAACCCTCAAAGCCATGATAAACCATGTCAACCAGTTCAGGTAAACCCGAATGGACAAAAGTGCTATCACCGATGACAGCAACCAGTTTTTCTTTGGTTTGGTTTGGTAATTGCGTGGAAAGTCCGTTAGCCATCCCCATGCCCGCGCCCATACACAGAAAGCTGTGTAAAGCATTCATGGGTGGCAAGGCACCCAATGTATAGCAGCCTATATCTCCTTCAACTAACAAATTCATTTTCTTCAAAACCGAGAAAACGCCTAGATAGGAACATCCGGAACACATTGCCGGTGATTTCCCCGGTTTGGGATAATAATCCGTTATCTCCTCGGTTTTGCCTTTGAGTAAATTTTCGACACGATGGGGGTTGAGTTCACCCAAAGTAAAACTTTCAGGCTTCTTTTCGACATTATGACAACCCAACGCCAATATCTGAGTTTCTAGAAAACCATCTAATTCTTCAACCACGGTAACCTGCTCAAATAGTTGACAAAATTTCTTGATTAATTTATCAGGTATTGGGTAAGTCATGCCTAATTTTAAGATAGGCATTTCTTCAGAGATTTCCTGCACATATTGATAGGACACGCCACTGGTGATAATGCCTTTTTTGCCTTTGCCGGGAAATCGTGTATTAATTTCTATGGTATTGGACAATTCTTTCAGTTTTTGTTGTCTTTCTAATATTTTAAGACGGTTTTGTCTCGCATTACTAGGAATATTGACGTATTTGCTAATATTGATTTCATATTTTTTAGCGGGTATTTTGTTTCTTTCTTCACATATCACAATTCCCTTACTATGGCATATTCGAGTGGTGAGTCTTAATAAAACCGGCACATCGTACTTTTCGCTGATTTCAAAAGCGAGTTGAGTGAAATCTTTGGTTTCTTGGCTATCAGAAGGTTCAAGCAGGGTGATTTTTGCCATCAGGGCATACCAACGATTATCTTGTTCGTTCTGTGAAGAATGCATGCCTGGATCATCTGCACTCACGATCACAAGCCCACCATTCACCCCAGTATAAGAGACATTCATAAAGGCATCGGCTGCAACGTTCAGCCCAACATGTTTCATAACCGCCATTGCTCGACCACCGCCTTTACTCACTCCAACGGCTGTCTCCACCGCGATTTTCTCATTGACGGACCAACGTACTTCAATCTCAGGGTATTGAGTCGCACTCTCTACTATTTCTGTACTTGGTGTGCCCGGATAACCGGCCACCAACGACACGCCGGCTTCATAAGCACCCCTCGCCACTGCCTCATTACCGTACATTAACTTTTTATTGTCTGTCATGTCAATCGGATTGTAAAAACTTAATGGTTGAGTGTGAAGAAAATAATGGACCTTCGATAACCGCTTTTTGGCACCATGAAGGGTTCAAACACCTAAATGGTATTTTGAATACTTCTCCAACTCATGAGTTCATGAATTTCAAAACCGTTTAAAATAATAATTCATTGAATATTTATCTTTCCCAAGCGGAATTCAATTAGCACCCTAGTACAACGAATTACGCGGATAAACGAATTTTTCTTCGCCCAGAAAACTTACCAAGTCGAAGTATTAATATAACTCTTTGAATTTGATATTTTTAATCATTTATTCCCTTGCCAATTAGTACAACGAATTACGCGGATAAACGAATTTTTCTTCACCCAGAAAACTTACCAAGTCGAAGTATTAATATAACTCTTTGAATTTTCTATTTTTAATCATTTATTCCCTTGCCAATTAGTACAACGAATTACGCGGATAAACGAATTTTTCTTTGCCCAGAAAACTTATCAAGTCGAAGTATTAATATAACTCTTTGAATTTGATATTTTTAATCATTTATTCCCCTGCTAATTAGTACAACGAATTACGCGGATAAACGAATTTTTCTTCACCCAGAAAACTTATCAAGTCGAAGTATTAATATAACTCTTTGAATTTGATATTTTTAATCATTTATTCGCCTGCTAATCTCAAAAAATCCGAGACTTGTGACACTGTCATGGAAAATATGATAACGAACAAGCGTCAGCATGGCCCACAATTGATGCGATTCTATGCACATAAGTTTTCGTGGCCGATACTTGTGGCACTCTCAGTGAAAATGTGATAGCGAATAAGCGTTAGCATGGCCCACAATTGACGCGACTCTTTGCACATAAGTTTTCGTGGCCGATACTTGTGGCACTCTTAGTGAAAATATGATAACGAACAAGCGTCAGCATGGCCCCCAATTGACGCGACTCTTTGCACATAATTTTTCGTGGCCGATATTTGTGGCACTCTTAGTGAAAATGTGATTGTGAACAAGCGTCAGCATGGCCCACAATTGACGTGGGTTGCTCCTCAATCCCGTCTTTTTTTGTAGAAAAAAAAGCGTTAGAGGCCGATACTTGTGGCACTCTTAGTGAAAATGTGATTGCGAATATGCGTCAGCATGGCCCCCAATTGATGCGACTCTATGCACATAAGTTTTCGTGGCCGATACTTGTGGCACTGTCACGGAAAATGTGATTGCGAATAAGCGTCAGCATGGCCCCCAATTGATGCGATTCTATGCACATAAGTTTTCGTGGCCGATACTTGTGGCACTCTTAGTGAAAATGTGATTGCGAATATGCGTCAGCATGGCCCACAATTTTTGAGGTTTGCTCGCCAATCCAGTCCTTGTCGAAACTTATCCAGCCGATACTTGTGGCACTGTCACGGAAAATGTGATAGCGAGCAAACGTCAGCATGGTCCCCAATTGACGCTCATCGTTATACACAAGTCTTTTGGATACCGAGTGTATTCCTGACAAGTACAACGGATACGCGAAATAAACGGATATTTTTAATGGCTCCCCAACGTGGGCCTACTGTTTAAAAGCTATAAAAATCAATTAGTTAAAAATTTATGTCTAAGGAGAAGCAATTGACGAGGGTTGTTCCCAATCCAGTCTTTGTCGAAAGTTTTCGTGGCCGATACTTGTGGCACTGTCACGGAAAATGTGATGGCGAATAAGCGTCAGCATGGCCCACAATTGATGCGACTCTTTGCACATAAGTTTTCGTGGCTGATACTTGTGGCACTCTTAGTGAAAATGTGATTGCGAATATGCGTTAGCATGGCCCCCAATTGATGCGACTCTTTGCACATAAGTTTTCGTGGCCGATACTTGTGGCACTGTCACGGAAAATGTGATTGCGAACAAGCGTTAGCATGGCCCTCAATTGATGCGATTCTATGCACATAAGTTTTCGTGGCCGATACTTGTGGCACTTTCAGTGAAAATGTGATTGCGAATATGCGTTAGCATGGCCCCCAATTGATGCGACTCTTTGCACATAAGTTTTCGTGGCCGATACTTGTGGCACTTTCAGTGAAAATGTGATTGCGAATATGCGTTAGCATGGCCCCCAATTGACGTGGGTTGCTCCTCAATCCCGTCTTTTTTTGTAGAAAAAAAAGCGTTAGAGGCCGATACTTGTGGCACTCTTAGTGAAAATGTGATTGCGAATAAGCGTTAGCATGGCCCCCAATTGATGCGACTCTTTGCACATAAGTTTTCGTGGCCGATACTTGTGGCACTGTCACGGAAAATGTGATTGCGAACAAGCGTTAGCATGGCCCTCAATTGATGCGATTCTATGCACATAAGTTTTCGTGGCCGATACTTGTGGCACTTTCAGTGAAAATGTGATTGCGAATATGCGTTAGCATGGCCCCCAATTGATGCGACTCTTTGCACATAAGTTTTCGTGGCCGATACTTGTGGCACTTTCAGTGAAAATGTGATTGCGAACAAGCGTTAGCATGGCCCCCAATTGATGCGATTCTATGCACATAAGTTTTCGTGGCCGATACTTGTGGCACTCTTAGTGAAAATGTGATTGCGAATATGCGTCAGCATGGCCCACAATTTTTGAGGTTTGCTCGCCAGTCCAGTGTTGAAAACTTTTTTTTGACGTCCAAGATAAATCTTGGACTCCCCTCAAATTGACGAGGTTTGCTCGCCAATCCAGTCCTTGTCGAAGCTTATTCAGCCGATACTTGTGGCACTCGAACTTCAAATGTGATAACGAACGAACAAGATTCGTTATAAAAAAGGATTGATTGTTGGCGGGTTCAGAAACTGGGAGGTTTCAATAACTACAAGGATTCGTTATAAGAAAGGATGGATTTATTCCTTTTTTATAACGAACCGAAGGATCGCGAAGCTAATCCTTGTAGTTAAAGTTAGCCATATACCTCACAAGCTGCCTCATCAACTCAGCATCCGCGGCCGCTCGGTGCCTATTGGTAGGTACTGGAATACCGCATTGTTCAGCCGCTACCTCTAGTTTGGCTTTACCACGAAAGGCCGTGTACATTTCCATCGCACAATACACTTGCGGAGGTTCCATTGCTGTTATCCCATGCGCTTGTTGAGACTGTCTTATCATTCTCAAGTCAAAAGACTGATTGTATATCACAACCGGGCGGTTATTCAGTATTTCCAAAAGCGTCGGCCAAATGTCGGCAAAAGAAGGCGCATTTTTTACCTTATGTTCGTTAATCCCATGAACTTGAATTGCATGGTAAGAGATTGGAACAGTTGGCTTGATTAGTGTGTCCATAAGAACCGTGCCATCATGATCAATAATGGCAATTTCAACGATTTGGTCATGTTTGCTAAACCCAGTGGTTTCGGTATCTAAGAAAACCGGGTTTTTAGCCAGACAAACCGCAGATTCATGGCATGACTCGGCAGTTTTGACGAATAAATCGTCATTAACGGATTCGTAAGGCGTTTTAACGTATTCTATCGGTTCCTCCAAACTAAGCCCGGTTGTTTCCCTCTCATCGAACACGGGATTAATGCCCAGCGACTGTTGTGCGTACTCTTTCGGACGACGAGTGGTTAAAAGTTGTATAAATTGTTCGTAATCACTTTTAGCCTCCTTCCAATCATCATCTAGCAGCTTGATGCCACGATGCCAGTGTCTATGCACTAACTCCTGAAAGGCCGACAAGTCGATTTGATGAGTTGCTTTGTCGATTTGAGTTGGCTTGCCATAGCACTTAAAGTGAGTAATAATAAAACCAATCCATAATAAAGAAAGCTCTTCTTCTTTACCAAATAAAAGATGGCCTTCAATTGATTTAGACGATTTCGAGTTTGGCGCGTCTGGAAACTGTTTGACGCTGAGTGAACGTCCAAGTGCCAATCTGGCTATTTGGTAATTAGTGGAAAGGCCTAAACGACTTTTCATTTGTTGGCTTAAGTTGTCGGCTTCCTGACTCGTGGAAAAATTCGCCGTCATAATCGTTGTTAAACTTAAATCGACTAGCATAGTTGGTTATCCTTGTTGTAGTACAACTAATTACGCTAAGTTAGTTAAGTACAGCGAATTACGCTAAGTTAAGTACAGCGAATTACGCGGATAAGCGAATGAAGACGTTGAGTACAGCGAAACTTGTGTTTAGCGAACACGAATTATGAATTATGGTAAGTACAGCGAGCGTACTTCCCGTCATTCAATCGTTTATCTCTGTAATCTATAGATTTTCAGATAATTATTTTCAAAATGAATAGCCCTATGTTTTGCCAAGAATAAAAAATTTTCACATTCAACCCCTTCAGGGTTGACGCTTTATTTACCTTTACCCCAGGTTTCACCTGGGGCTATTCAAATTCAACCCCTTCAGGGTTGACAATAGTCACTATTGGCTTTTTTGAAATTATTTTTCTGAACATCTATAATTCGTTTATCCCAAGTGTCGTTGTACTTTTCCATCATCAATTCGTTTATCCGCGCAATTCGCTGTACTTACCGCGCAATTCGCTGTACTTACCGCCGCGCAATTCGCTGTACTTACTGCTTATGTCCCTGCACTCCTTCAGAAAAAAAATACTTATCTTCAATAGCAACCGTTTTTCCAAAATGATGTCCCAATTCTTGATGTTCAAGTAGATAAGTTTTAGCAATACTGTTCTTAAACTTATAATAGTAAAAAACATCAATCTCCTTATCTTGGCTTAACAAAATAACTTGCCTCTGTTTGTCAGAAACCCAGAAATTGAGAATATTATCACGATGCACGCTATCAAGGCGGCCGAGCGGTGTATCTACAATTAATGGCGCCTTTAATCCAGAAACGTTCGCCAATCCTGCCAATAACGCTGTCGCAAAAATCTGGTTTTCGCCGGCCGATTGTTCAACTCCAATCAAAGTGCCATCTTGGTTAAGTCGTGTCACATTCCCCGTGTCGTCAATTTTAACTTCGGCAATCTGCTGTTTATGAGACAATTTGTGGTAAGTTTCGCTGATTGCCGTTGTCAGTTGCTTTTGTTTGAGCGGATAAAGTTTGGGAATCAGATCATCAATCAGTTTTTCAATTTGGTGAGCGTTAGCGACTTTTGAAAGCATGGGTTGTGCTTGAACAAATTTTGAAAATTGTTGTTTATAAGTGGCATTCAGTTGATTGACGGCAGTCCTCAACGCGGTAATTTCTCGTTCAACCTTCCCTAAAGTCTTTTGTTTCTCATCAATCTCTTTCTGCGTTTTTTGAAGTTCCGTTTTAAGGCTTTCAAGTCGGCCGTCTTTGTCGATGCTTTCGATTTTCGCGTAACGGTTTTTGAGTGCCTCTATTTGGTTGTCCAGTAAATCTCTCTGTTTCACCAGCCTTATTAAGTCATAATTGGTTGAGTCAATGTGTTTTAGTCGTTGTAACAGTTTCTGCCTATTTTCTCGTTGTATATAATGATGAATCGTCTCCGTGGCACAGTCTTTCGGTAATGGAGAAAACATGTTTTGCCAGACTTTTTCAAGGCGAAGCATGAGTGATTGTTGTTGTGACTCCGTTAGCGCGGGATTCATTTCGGGCGTTTTAGTTTTAGCAAAGCGCCTCAGAAACTCATCCTTGTTGTTTTTTAAATCGGTGTTTTTGGCTTCCCAAGCCAGTTTTTTTATTTCACCGGAAATTTGTTGACGATAGCTGTCAATGAGTTCTTGCCCCACCAATTGGAAAGGAATTTCCGTGACAAGCAAGTCGTCAAGGTTTTTTTGACATTCGTCGCGTTGCTTTTCGAGGCGTTTTTGTTCGTCAGTAATTTGTTTGATATCAGTTACTTTTGCGCCTCCTCCAAGAGAAGCGATTCTATTGGTTAACTCTGTTCTATGAAGGGTTAAACGCTCAAGTCCACGCTCAAATTTACTTTTTTCTTTTTGCAAGGATTTTAACAGTTCCTCTTTTTGGCTCAATTCCTTGTTTTGAGCCAGGAGTTTTTCTTCATCAATCTTCTTGATATTTTTTGAGGTATTAATTTGGTAATGGTGAAGCGTTTGCTTGAGGTTTCTTAATAAAACAATCCCCAATAAATTTTCCATACCTTCTTTGATTTGTTCCGGCCGATTTTGAGTGGCTAACTCGTTTATTTTTTCACCATCAAAGAAAAAGAAAGGTGCAATATGGGCCGGTACAAATTGTTGTTCTAAGATTTCTTCAAGAGAGTCTGATTGAAGTGGTTCTTGGAGCCCATCAAGTATCCGCAACAAGTCTACATGTTCAGTGCCGCGCTGATATTGTCCTTTATGGTTAAAATGCCAAGTCCTTTTGACTTGAAAACCATGATTTATATTTGTGTTGAATTGAATCAACACACTCATAATACTGCCGTATTCCCGCAACGCGTCTTTATGCAAGGCTTTTTCTAAAAACTTGTGATAATTGTCAGCATCTCCTAAACCGGCACGCGCTAGATAGGTTATGGCTTCTTTACCGTATAAGCCTAAATAAATCGCTTGAAGTAAAGAAGTTTTTCCGTAACCATTCATGCCGCCGATTAAGATAATATTTTTTCCAGCCTCAGAAGGCACCGGAAAGTTAAAGACTTGATGTTGATAACTTTTGAAATCGGTTAACTCGATTTTTGAAATCCACATTTATTTATTCTCAGGAGTTTGGTGGCTGGAGTCCAAACTTTAGTTTGGCAGTGCCAAAAAGTACAACGGATTTGGGGATTAAACGGATTTTTTAAGTAAATCCTTGCTTATATGCAATCCTTGTAGATATTGAGTCGTCCAACTACAAGGATTGTATATAATAAGGGATTTTGGTTTAGAGCATCAAATCACGTCGTCCAACTACAAGGATTGTATATAATAAGGGATTTTGCTGATTGTCACTTTTTTTGTTGAAAATATAAATTATTGAATTTTAAAGGAAAATTTAAACAGGTTGCACCTGTGGCTATTATCTCGCGGAGCGAATTACTGCGTTTCACATTCAACCCTTTCAGGGTTGGCGCGTACCCCCCCACATTTCCCACAGGTTGCACCTGTGGCTATTCAAATTCAACCCCTATCGGGGTTGAGGAGTTATGTTATTGTTTTGTACTTCACTTAATCGGAAAACGCTATATAACTAATAGACTATTTTAGAAGTCAATCATCTGAGTCAAAATGAAATCCTTGCTTATATGCAATCCATGTATAAAATCCTTGCTTATATGCAATCCTTGTATTAAATCCTTGCTTATATGCAATCCTTGTATTAAACGGTTTTTCTTATTAAGTACTAAGAAATACGTTCCAAAATCTTGTCAATTTCAACAGTAATATTATGCCTTTTGGTTTCTCCTTGCCGCTTTCTTTCCAACGCGACTAAGTCTTGCAGCACTTCTATCGGAATTTGATATTCGTTACAGAGACTTTCGAGAAGTTGGTGTGCTTCATCGTCTGCCCATAACGGTAAATCACTGAAAGATTCTAACATGGCTTTTTTCCTAGAATAATCTTCCGAGGCGGATATCGCTCCATCAAACCTCGGAGGTTTTTATATTTTATACCACAATTTGCGCGTTTTTTGAAGCGCCAACCATTTATGGCTGGGCTTAGTATATACTGATAGTACAACGGATACGCGAAATCAACGGATTTGTTATCGGTTGATTGAGGCAACTCTAAATGAGTACAACGGATAGGGCGCATTCCCGTTTTCACGGTTAAGTAAGTACAACGAATTACGCGGATAAACGAATTAAAAACGCGGATAAACGTACTATCGATAAAAATTGACTTTTATCAATCCTTATCGATAGCATAATCGCCTTTGTTATTAACAAAGTACCCGGAAAATGGGAATGCGCCCAACGGATACGCGAATCGAAGATCAGCAAAGCTAAATCAACGGATTTGTTATCGGTTGATTGAAAGGATTGAAAGTCAATAAAAATAGACAAAACGGGTCAATTTTTATTTTCACTCGCATCTGTACGTTCCGTATATTTTTTAAAACGTTTGCACGGCAAAATCTTGCAATGTCACGGTTAAACTCCGCTGTGTGCCTTCTTTTATAAAAGCGATGATGACTTCGCTGGCAATGGCGACTGTTAATAATACCAAATTACGAGCCAAAGGGTAATCACAAACATCATCTTGAGTTGCCGACGGCACGCGATATTCGTCATTCCAAATAATTTCAGCGTAATCGCTGGCTAAGCCAACATGCAAACAGGGCAAATTGGCCGATTTGCAATATTTGCTGACGGCGGCGCGAGCCGTGCTGTTGTCAAAACCGTCGATAATAAGTTGACTGCCTTTTAGTAATTTCTTGGCGTTATGTGAAGTCAGTTCAGTCATATTGGTTTCGAGATTAATACCTAAAGCGCGATAGAGTGTGTTAGCTAAAATGGTGGTTTTGTGAGCGCCGATGTCGGCGCGGTAAAAAGGTTGTGTTGATAGGTTGCGCTCTTCAATGCGATCATAATCAATGATTTTGAGCGTTGTAAAGCCGGTACGGGCAAGATTTTCTGCTAAATTGCTACCGACGGCTCCGGCGCCACAGAGTGTGATAGGAAAGGTACGCAGTTTTGCCATCAATTCGGCTGAGCGGTAAAGTCGTTCGTGGTAATAACTAGGCATATATGTAATGAAAAATGAAAAATTTAAAAGCAACTACAGGGATTCGTTATAATAACGGATTAGAGTATGGCGGTGTTTGGGTTTGTCGTTAAAAGCAACTACAGGGATTCGTTATAATAACGGATTAGACTGTTTGTAGTTTGTAGTAGGCGATTTATCGCCTCACGCATTCAACTACCTATAAATTGTAAGGTTATTTGGACGTTTTGAGGGCCATAAAATGGTTTAGATGCTTTCAAATTAAGCTTTCCTGGGGCGTTGCCCTAGGCTTTATTAATGTCGCCTTTCCTGGGGCGTTGCCCCAGGCTTTATTAATGTCGCCCCGTTGGGGCTTTCCTGGGGCGTTGCCCCAGGCTTTATTAATGGATTATCTCGTGGCGGTGTTTGGGTTTGTCTTAAAAGCAACTACAGGGATTAGCTACGCTGACTTTCAGTTCGTTATAATAATGGATTAGAGTATGGCGGTGTTTGGGTTTTATAGTTTGAAAACCACCCCAGTAATCAATCCAATCATTACGCAAGTAATCCTTGTCGTTGCGTTATCCGTTATTATAACGAATCCTTGTAGATGCGTTTTTTTTTAATCCGTTATTATAACGAATCCTTGTAGTTGCTTTATCCGTTATTAGAACGAATCCTTGTAGATGCGTTTTTTTTTAATCCGTTATTATAACGAATCCTTGTAGATGCGTTTTTTTATAACGAATCCTTGTAGATGCTTTTTATAACATAACAATCCTTGGGCGTTTGGATTTAGAAAAAACTTGATCATCGAGGAGCAATTTTTCTTTAATTTGCTGTACCCATCCTAAAGGGTGTTTTTCATCTTCTGGGCTGCCATAAGCCGGCACGATGAGGTAGTGGGATTCTAAGCCATCTTTTTTGGCGGCTTCTCGATGATATTCGTTGTCATCAATGAGAAATTCGACCTGAATTTGACGAATGTCTTTCCAAGTTTGTTTAATTTCATCCCATGAGTAGGTTTCCCGAAAATAGTCTTTTAGTCCAAATGCAAGTACTTTGTTGAGGTATGAGCGGTAAGCAACCGTCCATAAAACTAAGTGATATTTGGAGTCTAATTGTTTTAGGAGTTCGAGACAGCCGTCTCTGAGGCGAAAGCCGATGATAGAGGTTGAGTCGGTGACTGTTGCTCCCAAGGTTTCATCTAAATCAATGGCGATTCTGGGTTTCTTCATTTTTAGACATACGGACTTCGTTTCCAGAGGAATAGTGAGAAAGGGCGTATTATATTATTAAAGTGCCCGTTTGTAGTTTGTAGTTTGTAGTAGGCGATTTATCGCCTCACGCAATCAACTAATCGTCCAAACTATTGGCTGTCGTCTGACTGAAGTTTGGCAGAGTCGTGATACGTGGAGCCTTGTTATTACATAAAATTTGTAGGGTTATTTGGACGTTTTGAGGGCCATAAAATGGTTTAGATGCGTTCAAATTCTTAAAAGCAACTACAGGGATTAGCTACGCTGAACGCCATTTCGTTATAATAACGGATTAAATTGTGACGGTGTTTGGGTTTTATAGTTCTAAAACCACCCCACTAATCAATCCAATCATTACGCAAGTAATCCTTGTCGTTGCGTTATCCGTTATTATAACGAATCCTTGTAGATGCTTTAATCCGTTATTATAACGAATCCTTGTAGTTGCGTTTTTTATAAGGAATCCTTGTAGTTGTGTTTTTTATAACGAATCCCTGTAAAAAACGGGTGATTGATTTTATTAAGTTAAGCTGCCCAAGTACAACGGATACGCGAAATAAACGGATTTTAGGCATTAATAAATTTGCTAAAAAAATTAGGATTTTTTAAGGTTTTTTTATCCGTTTATTTCGAGTATCCGTTGTACTACCTTGATAAAATCAGTTAGTTATTCGTTACGATATGGCATTGAGCACACACCCCAAGGGGTTGAATCTGAAAAAAAATAATCGACACGGATATCTAAAAAAGGTCAGCTGCCCAAGTACA